>Ga0206875_1006_pt1 | contig 85008 bp, 60 predicted proteins | sample Alteio_BWOrgCont_9_FD_152616 | JGI IMG/M metagenome (GOLD analysis project Ga0206875, IMG submission 152616) | Enriched cells from forest soil in Barre Woods Harvard Forest LTER site, Petersham, Massachusetts, United States -... | ecosystem: Environmental > Terrestrial > Soil > Temperate forest > O... | reverse complement strand
ACGTGGGTACGCCTCCTGCCAATACTACTTCTACAGACAATACTCTTTCTATGAATGGTATGGCAGCAAGCCCTAATTGGCTTTATATGTATGACGGAAAGACACTTCAAAAAAGGAATAAGACTAATTATGGACTTGTTTCAAGTGTAGGCTTAGCCGGCCCGGTTTGTACACATGGCGGACTAGCGGCAGATGCATGTGATCAGGTATATGCAGGTAATGGCACTACTCTCAGCATTTACAATTCAGCGTTAACAAATATTTCAAATACCGGGCTCCCGGGCACTATATATGCTGTAACACTTGGTCTTAACAGTGCCGATGTTTATGTAAGTGGCGACGGTTTTGTTGAGGATCTTCTAAACCCTAAAGCCATAGCAACTGTATCAGCCACACCAACAAATACTACTTGTGGTTTGAATAATGGTTCTGCCACTGCAAATCTTTCATTAACCTGTTCTATTCCCGGAACTATTAGTTATTCCTGGAGCCCTGGTGGCCAAAATACGCAGACAGCAACTAATCTCGCCACAGGAACATATACATGCACTATGAGCTTTGGTTGTGGCGCGTCTTATCAGGCTGTCGTCAATATTGGTGCATCTGGCCCTCCTGTAATAAGCGTTTCTCCTGCTACTATATGTAACGGAGGCAATGCAACGCTTACGGCAAGTGGTGTAACAAGCTATGCATGGAGTACCGGAGCAACAACTGCAAGTATAAATGTTACTCCGGGTTCAACAACTACATACACTGTAAATGGTTCTTCGGGTGGCTGTGCAGCATCACCGCAAACGGCAGTGGTAACTGTAAACCCTAATCCAAGCGTTTCAATTAATCCTAGCCCTGCAAGTATTTGCCCGGGTGGTAATGTAACGCTGAATGGTGCGGGTGCAAATACCTATGTATGGAGCACAGGTTCTGCTGCCAACAGCATAAACGTAAGCCCCGGTTCAACTACAACATATTCTGTAACCGGCACCGATGGTAATGGTTGCAAGGGTACAAATACAGTTACGGTAACAGTTAATCCTCTGCCAACAATAAGTATAACTCCTCCTTCGCCGGGAATATGCCCGGGTGGAGAAGTGTTGCTTACCGGTAGTGGTGCAGTAACCTATGCATGGAATACAGGACAGACAACAGATACACTTACGGTTGGCCCTGCTTCAACTACTACATATACCTTAACCGGTACCGATGCAAATGGTTGCAGTAATAATACTACGGTTACCGTTAACGTTGGTGCAGTAGTGGTAACTGCTTCGGCAGCACCTCCTGCTGTCTGCAGTGGAAGCTCTACTACTATTACAGCAAGTGGTGCAGCAAATTATTCATGGAGTACGGGTGCAACCACAGCGGTTATAAATGTTAGCCCTACTGTTGCAACTACTTATTCAGTAATTGGTTCTTCAGGGTCATGTAACAGCACTGCCACTGTTACTGTTAATGTAAACCCTACGCCAACCATTACGGCAAGTTCAATATCGGCAACCGTTTGCCCGGGCGATACTACATCGGCCTTTGCAAATATAAGTGGCGGAACTCCTTCATACAGCTATGCATGGAGCAGCGGACAAACTACTGCTACTGCCAGCGGATTGGGTGCCGGAACATATACAGTAACTGTTACCGATGCCAACACATGTGCATCTAACTCGGCTACGGTTACCATTAATGTAAATAATATTGTGGTTACAGCTTCGGCTGCTAACCCAAATTTATGTGGTGGTGGTTCTACTGTACTTACAGCAACAGGTGCTACAAATTATACATGGTCATTATCAACAGGACTTACAACAACTACGTATGATACAACCACAGCTAACCCCGGTACAACAGTTACATATACAGTAATGGGTACAACCACCGGAACCTGTAAAGACAGTGCTACCGTGGTTATAACGGTTAACCCTGCGCCAACCATAACTGCAAATGCAGTTGACACTTCTATTTGTACAGGCGGTGCAGGCACTTCATTGAATGCAAGTGGTGCAAGTACATATGTATGGAGCGATGGCTTCAGTGGTACGCCTGATAATGTAAACCCTGCCAGCAGTACAACCTATACCGTAACCGGAACAGATGTAAACGGATGTATAGGCACCGCAACAGTATCTATAGCCGTTAATCCTACACCAACAGTTAGTATTACAGTATCTCCGCTTAATGATACTGTATGCCCTGGTCAATCGGTAACAATAACGGCAAATAGCTCTGCGGGTAGTTATGCATGGAGCGATGGTTCTACCACATCAGCTGTTACCTTTACTCCTGTAACAAGCCCAACAACATATTCAGTGGTTGCTACCAGCGGTGCATGTTCGAGTAACGCCAGCCAAACAGTATATATTTATTCTCCTGTTGCATTGGGTATGATACCAAGTGATTCTATGTGCAGTGGTGGCTCAGTAACTATTGGCGCCCTTGCCACCGGAGGTAAAGCTGCTTATAATTATGTATGGACACCTGCTTCAATTGGATCAGGCCCCGGCCCGTTTGTGGTGAGCCCTGCTGTTTCATCAACTTATTCATGTACGGTAACCGATGGTTGCGGAACTATGGCAACCAGCAGCACGCAAGTGGTTATAACTCCGGCTGCAACTGCGGCATTCACGGCAACACCTAACCCGGTACCGGGCGGGCAGTTTGTGTCGTTTATAGATAACAGTGTCGGTGCCGCCAGCTGGCATTGGACATTTGGCGATGGAGGTACATCTGCTGTTTCATTCCCTTATCACGAGTACGATACTGCAGGAACATATCTTGTGACATTATATGTAAGAAGTGCTAATGGTTGCCGCGATTCAGTTACCGATACCATACATGTAATTGAATTGATTTATGTACCGAATGTGTTTACACCTAACGGAGACGGACAAAACGATGTTTTCCATGTAACTGCTGAGAGTATAAAGAAATACAGCATAGAAATATTTAACCGCTGGGGCGAAAGGGTATTTACAGCTAGTTCGCCAAATGTAGACTGGGATGGAAGAAGTGAAGGCGGAGTAAAAGAATCGGATGGAATATATTATTACATAATATTAGCAACTGACTTTGCCGGCAAGAACTTTAAATATGATGGTTACGTGCAGCTGATAGGCGGTGGCGGAACACAATAAGCAAATCAAATATTTTAGTAAAAGCCCCGCAGTATTGCGGGGCTTTTTTGTTTCTATTCCCATGGCTTATGTATATTTTATTTTTATGAAACTGTTTGCCATAACCTTCGTATAAGATTCTGGTTATACAGGAGTTATATTGGTTTTATTAATCAGAAAGGGGATATTATTATATGTTTATTACTGCTCGATTATTAATAAAACAGGTTGAATTTTGATTTTTGCGTAATCAGAAAAGAGATTATTGCAAAATAATGTTTATTGTTTAACCTGTACAATGCATGGATATTAGATAAATTTAGGGAATAATATTTAGACTGGAAATAGTTGATGATGAAGAAAATTACGCTGATTTTGTTTTATTGTCTCTCAGGTTTTGCTGCCTTATCGCAAAACACGGGCTTTTTCAACGAATATATTCCCAATCTGCAGCAATATAGCCAGCAGACAATGTATATTGACGGCCCCAATATGATAATTGGCGGCAATATGTTTGCTGTGGTAACACAGTCTTCAACGGTGTTGCAAACAGATACCAACGGCAATTTTAAAAATATGTGGACGCTTACTGCTCCGAGCATTGAAATGTTCAGATGCCGTAAGCAAAGTACAAACAACTGTGTAATAACAGGTACAATGCAAAGTTCATGTGGTGTAAGCGGTTACGGTTTCATAGGGTCTTTTAACTACTCCACAGGTACATGGAACGGTGGCTATGCATATGACTGCGGCGCACAATTAGGTGGTTTTTGTAATGGCTTATCTACCATGGAGGACGGAATTGGACTTGCCAATGGCGACTTAGCCTGTGTGGGTGAGATGGATCAAACTGTTGCATGTTGTCTTGGTGCCTCATCTTACGGGCAGTATAATTGCGGTGTAGGTACGCTCTTTACAGGTGGGAATGGATATTTGGACGGTTTTTTCGGTACTAATAATTACGAAAGAGGAAACGATATTTGCCTTATACGAACCGGAGCTAACGGAGATACTGCCACTGCAAGCGGGGGTGACGGGTTTGTGAAAAAATACAGTTTGGCCTATTCAGGTGGAGCGGGATGTGGTTACACTAATCCAGCCCAGCCAACTCCAATCGGGCATAGTACGGGGACTTTTAATTATGTTTTCAGCCCGAGTTTAGTAGCTGATTCAACAAGGCAGGACATACCTGTTTCTGTGGTAGAGGATGTTAATCATAATATTTTTATTTGCGGTTACACATACAATTACAGCAGTAATAATGATTACGAAGGATTTGTTTTAAAAGTGAATTCTGCAGGCGCTACGCAATGGTGCCATACTTTTTACCTTAACGCCACTGCCACTGCCTATGAATATATTGAGAATATGGCTTTTGTTACCCAGGACGGAAGCAATGATATTATCTGTACCATGGAATCTTTCCAGAGCGATAACACTGAAATAATGCGGATATCAAATGCTACCGGAAATATTGTTTGGTCGAACTCATTTAATTTCAGTACCCAAACCTGGCCCTTTGGTATTCACTTAACTACCAATAAAACAGCAGGCACTGGGTACAACGAATATCTTATAGGCGTTATTGGTGTTAATTTTCCGGGAGCACCGGGTAGTTATGATATGGCTATGATGATAATTGACGATCATGGAAATCTTTTAAGTTCAATTGGCGAAGGAATGTCACCGCAAGATGGTGCAAATTGGAGCCCCGATGTTGACCAGGCCAGCACAGGTTCTTATTTTATGTCGAGCAATACACCTTATACAGGTGGAACTACAAATGGCTCGCTGGTGGCAAAAATAAACAGGCAATATAATACTACAGGCTGCGCAACATATCAATTTGCAGCAACCCCAACTGTAACACCAAGGATAATAGGTGGTGCAAACCAAATGCGTTGCAGAGCACCGGTGATATATGAAACGAGGGGTGGTGCCACTGAGCATGCACTTGCAGTTACTGTAGCTTCAGTTACTCCTTTTTCTCCGGCTATTAATTGTACTTGTGCAAACCTTACTGTATCAGCATCGGCTAATACGCCTTCAATTTGTTCGGGTGGAAACACCAATATTACTGCGAGTGGCGCATCTACGTATACATGGTCTCCTTCAACCGGCTTAAGCGCTACAACAGGAACAACGGTTAACGCTGCTCCGGGTTCTACAATTACATATACGGTTACCGGTTCCGACCCTGGAGGCTGTGCGCCTGCAACGGGTACTGTGGTAGTAACTGTAAGTGCTGCACCGCCTGCACCAACAGTAGGTAGCAATGGCCCAATTTGTGCCGGTGCAACATTAAATCTTACAGCCAGTTCAGCCGGTGCAACCAGTTATAGCTGGTCGGGCCCTAATGGGTTTTCATCAGGATCACAAAATCCAAGTATAGTAGGAGCAACAACTGCTGCATCAGGAACATATACTGTAACTGCAACTTCGGCAGGAGGATGTACCAGTTCGCAGGCAACAATTTCAGTAACAGTAAACGCCGTACCACCTGCACCAACGTTGGGTAGCAATAGCCCGATATGTGCCGGAGCAACATTAAACTTAACTGCAAGTTCAGCAGGAGCAACGAGTTATAGCTGGACAGGCCCTAACGCATTCGCATCCGGTTCGCAGAACCCGAATATAGTAGGAGCAACCACAGCCGCATCTGGTACATATTCATGTACTGCAACGGGCCCGGGTGGTTGTGCAAGTTCGCAGGCAACAATTTCAGTAACCGTAAATGCAGTTCCACCTGCACCAACATTAGGTAGCAATAGCCCAATTTGTGCCGGTGCAACATTGAATCTTACGGCAACATCAGCAGGAGCAACCGGTTATAGCTGGACGGGGCCTAATGCATTTGCATCGGGAGTTCAGAATCCAAGTATAGTAGGAGCAACTGTAGCAGCCTCAGGAACATATTCAGTAACTGCATCAGCAGCAGGTTGCACCAGTTCACAAGCAACTATAGCAGTAACAGTGAACGCAGTGCCACCTGCACCAACGTTGGGTAGCAATAGTCCGATTTGTGCAGGAGCTACATTAAACTTAACTGCAAGTTCAGCCGGAGCAACTAGTTACAGCTGGACCGGCCCTAATGCATTTGCATCTGGTTCGCAGAACCCGAATATAATAGGGGCAACAACAGCAGCATCGGGTACATATTCATGTACTGCAACGGGTCCGGGTGGTTGTGCAAGCTCCCAAGCAACAATTTCAGTAACCGTAAATGCAGTTCCACCTGCACCAACATTAGGTAGCAATAGCCCAATTTGTGCCGGTGCCACATTAAATCTTACAGCCAGTTCGGCCGGAGCAACCGGTTATAGTTGGACAGGCCCTAATGCATTTGCGTCAGGTGTTCAAAATCCTTCAATAGTAGGAGCAACTACTGCAGCATCGGGTACATATTCAGTAACTGCATCGGCAGCAGGTTGCACCAGTTCACAAGCAACCATAGCAGTAACAGTTAATCCTGTACCCGCCGCACCAACATTAGGCAGTAATAGCCCTATATGCGCCGGCTCAACATTAAATCTTACAGCCACCTCAGCAGGAGCAACCGGTTATAGTTGGACAGGCCCGAATGCTTTTGCATCAGGTGTTCAGAATCCAAGTATAGTAGGTGCAACTACAGCAGCATCGGGTACATATTCAGTAACCGCATCGGCAGCAGGTTGCACCAGTTCACAAGCAACCATAGCAGTAACAGTTAACCCTGTACCCGCCGCACCAACATTAGGCAGTAACAGTCCAATATGTGCCGGCTCAACATTGAATTTAACAGCCACATCAGCCGGAGCAACCGGTTATAGCTGGACAGGCCCTAACGCATTTGCATCAGGTGTTCAGAATCCAAGTATAGTAGGTGCAACTACAGCTGCCTCAGGCACATATTCAGTAACCGCATCAGCAGCAGGATGTACAAGTTCACAGGCAACAATAGCAGTAACGGTAAATGCTGCTCCACCTGCACCGACCCTGGGTAGTAATAGCCCTATATGCGCCGGTTCAACATTAAATCTTACAGCGACATCAGCAGGAGCAACCGGTTATAGTTGGACCGGCCCGAATGCATTTGCATCAGGTGTGCAAAATCCTTCAATAGTAGGAGCAACAACTGCAGCATCGGGAACTTATACAGTAACGGCATCAGCGGCGGGATGTACAAGTTCACAGGCAACAATAGTGGTAACTGTAAATGCGATACCAGCGGCACCGACAACCGGTAGTAACAGCCCTATATGCTCAGGCTCAACATTAAATCTTACAGCCACATCGGCTGGAGCAACAAGTTATAGCTGGACAGGCCCTAATGCATTTGCATCGGGAGTACAAAATCCTTCAATAGTAGGAGCAACTACTGCAGCATCAGGTACATATACAGTAACAGCATCAGCAGCGGGTTGCACCAGTTCACAATCAACTATAGCGGTAACGGTTAACCCGACACCAACTGTTTCTGTTTCTATTACCGGAATATCTCCCGCAGTATGCTCAGGAGATACTGTTGGAATGATAGCCGCGGGCGCAACAACTTATGCATGGAGCCCTTCAACCGGATTGAACGCAACTACCGGAACCCACGTAATTGCCACGCCAACTACAACTACTACATATACTGTTACAGGCACCGTTGCGGGCGGATGTACAGCGAATGCCACGCAGGTCATTACTATATATCCTTTACCAACAGTAACGGTAACGCCTTCATCAGCTACAATATGCTCGGGTGCTACAGTAGGAATGACTGCAAGCGGAACAGCCACAATTTATACATGGAGCCCTTCAGCGGGACTTAGCGCAACAACAGGAACAAGTGTTAATGCTACTCCTTCGGTTACAACAACATATTCTGTTGTGGGAAGGAGCGCATCGGGATGTAAGGATACTGTACCTGCAATAATAACTGTAAATGCAACGCCAACAGTTACGGTGGGCCCTGCCGCTCCGGCAATATGCCCTGGTAATAGTGTTACACTTACAGCCGGTGGCGGAACTTCATATACATGGACACCTTCTACTGCGTTGAGTGCAACAACGGGTACTTCAGTAATTGCCACTCCAACAATAACAACAACATATTCTGTAACCGGGCTAACCGGTGCATGTTCTGGTAATACTACAGTTGTGGTAACAGTGGCAGGAACATTAAATGTAACAGTAACACCGCCTTCATCGGCCATATGTGCAGGTGGCACTGGTGTTGCACTCAGCGCAAATGGCGCGGCAACCTATTCATGGAAACCTGCCCCGGGATTAAGCTGCACTAATTGCTCAAACCCGACAGCTAACCCGGGTTCAACAGTTACATATACCGTAGTTGGTGTCAGTGGATCTTGTTCCGATTCTGCTTATGTACCAATAACTGTAAATGCAACTCCGACTGTTTCTATAACTCCATCGGGTGCAACAACATTCTGTTCAGGTGGTACTGTAAACTTAACCGCTTCGGGTGCTGTTACATATACCTGGAGCCCGGCAGCAGGGCTTAGTGCAACCACAGGCGCTACGGTTACTGCTAATCCAACTACTACCAAAACATATACCGTTAGCGGAACCAATGCAAGCGGATGTATAGCAACTCAAACTGTTGTGGTTACTATAAATGCAACACCAACAGTATCAATAACCCCATCAGGGCCTACAACATTCTGCTCGGGCGGAACAGTTAATCTTACAGCAAGCGGTGCAGCAACTTATACCTGGGGCCCATCAACAGGCCTGAGTGCAACAACGGGTACCATAGTTACAGCTAACCCGACTACCACACAAACATATACTGTTACAGGAACAAGTGCTGCAGGCTGTACGGCTACAAAAAATATTGCAATAACTATTAATGCAACTCCTACGGTTAGTATTACCCCATCGGGCCCTACAACATATTGTTCAGGAAGTTCAGTTGGATTAACAGCTTCGGGAGCGGTAACATATACGTGGGGCCCTTCGGCAGGATTAAGCGCTACAACAGGCGCAGCAGTAACTGCAAGCGCAACCAGCAGTACAACTTATACAGTTACCGGAACAGGTGCAGGCGGATGTATTGGTACACAAACTGTTGCTGTTACTGTTAATCCAACACCAACAGTATCTATAGGTATTACAGGAATATCGCCTGCGGTATGCGGCGGAGATACAGTAGGAATGATAGGATCAGGTGCAACAACATATACATGGGCACCGGGAACAGGATTAAATGCTACAACCGGCACGCACGTAATTGCAAGCCCGGGAATAACAACCACGTATACTGTTACAGGTACTATTGCAGGCGGATGTACAGCTACTTCTACTATGGTAATTACTATTTATCCAACACCAACGGTAACGGTTGCACCTCCTTCTTCATCTATTTGCTCGGGTAACTCAGTTGGTTTAACTGCAAGTGGCGGAAACACATACACATGGAGCCCTTCAACAGGCCTGAGTGCAACAACAGGAGCATCAATAACGGCTGCGCCCGGAAGTACAGTTACATATTCTGTAATGGGTAAGAGTATAAATGGTTGTAAGGATAGTGCTACTGCAGTTGTTAATGTAACACCTACGCCAACGGTAAATGTGGCGCCGGGTTCACCAACTATTTGTCCGGGTGGAAATGTAAACCTTACGGCCACCGGAGCGACGTCATATGCATGGACACCATCTACAGCATTGAGTGCGACTACAGGATCAACAGTAAATGCTAACCCTGTTTCAACTACAACTTATTCGGTAACCGGAACAACAGGTGCATGTAATGGAAACGCTACTGTAGTAGTAACGGTTGCATCGTCATTAAATGTAACGGTAACGCCTCCTGCGCCTTCTGTATGTAAAGGTGACAGTATAACATTAAGTGCAAACGGAGCAGCAACATATTCCTGGAAACCTGCTACCGGGCTGAGCTGCACGACATGTTCCAATCCTGCTGCAGGCCCGGGTGCGACAACAACATATACAGTATTAGGTGCGAGCGGCAGTTGTGCCGATTCGGCAACGGTTACTATTACAGTTAACCCGACACCAACTATATCGGTTACTCCTCCAACGCCAACAGTTTGTGCTGGCGGTAATGTTACACTTACTGCAAGTGGTACAGCAAATTATACATGGTCACCATCTACGGGTTTAAGTGCTACAACAGGTTCAGTAGTTAACGCAACGCTTGCAACTACACAAACATATACGGTGGTAGGTATTAATGCAAGCGGATGTACAGATACGACAAACATAACCGTAGCTGTTGGCCCTGGCCCATCGGTAAGTATTGCCATAACCGGAATATCACCGGCCGTTTGCGGAGGAGATACAATTGGAATGATTGCTTCAGGAGCTTCAACGTATACCTGGTCTCCTGCAACAGGACTGAACGCCACAACAGGTGTGCATGTAGTTGCAAGCCCTGGAATAACTACTACATATACCGTTACAGGTACCGATGCGGGCGGATGTACCGGAACGGCAACACAAATAATAACAATATATCCAACACCGACGGTAACAATTACTCCGTCTGCAACAACTATGTGTTCTGCCGACAGTGTTACACTCAGTGCGGGTGGTGCAAGTGTATATACATGGAGCCCGTCAACAGGATTAAGTGCAACAACCGGAGCAAATATTACTGCAAAACCGGGCTCAACTATTACATATACTGTTACCGGTAGATCGGCCAGCGGATGCACAGCGACCGATAGTATTGTTATTACAGTTACACCAACTCCAACCGTTATTGTTACTCCGCCTACAGCCGGTATTTGCAATGGCGATTCCGTTAAATTAAATGCGAGCGGAGCCACCAATTATACATGGTCTCCTTCAACAGGCTTGAATGTAACAACAGGCACAACAGTTACAGCCGTACCTGTATCTAATACTACATATACGGTTACCGGAATAAATGGCGGTTGTAATTCAACGGCTTCTGCTGCAATTACTGTGGGAAGTCTTACAGTAGGTGTCAGTGCTGCTCCACCGGCAATATGTTCAGGTGGTTCAACTATAATTACCGGAACAGGTGCAGTGAATTACACATGGTCTCCTTCAACAGGTTTAAGTGCAACAACAGGTGCAAGTGTAACAGCTAACCCGGCTGTTACTACTACATATACTATGACTGGAACTTCGGGAGCAAGCTGTTCCGATAGTATTACGATAGCTATAATAGTTACTCCTTTACCAACAGTTACAGTTTCTGCTTCAAGCAATTCTATATGCAGTGGCTCTTCAACTATATTAAATGCAGGTGGAGCAACCAATTATACATGGGTGCCTGCAACAAGCTTAAATCCCTCTACCGGTGCGAGTATAACAGCGACACCTTTGGTAGGTACTACATATACTGTATATGGCAGCACAGCCGGTGGATGCGCTGACAGCGCTATGGTGAGCATTGCGGTAAACATTACCCCTACAGTTACCATTACGTCATCGGGCAGCGATAGTATTTGTACCGGTCAAAGTATAACACTTACGGCGACAGGTGGTGCGGGAAGTTATTTGTGGAGTAACGGAGCTTCAACCAGCAGTATAACCATCTCTCCTTCAGGCACCGGAACATATAGTGTAACGGAAAGCAATGGTTCTTGTGCTGATAGTGCAACACAATCTGTATTTGTATATCCTCCGTTTGTAGTAAGCATGAAAGCTGATTCGGTGTGTGTAGGAGGCCAGGCGGTAATAAGTGTTAATGCTACAGGTGGTAAACCCGGTTATAATTATGTATGGGGTAGTGGACTAGGAACAGGCCCCGGCCCTAAAATGGTTACTACTTCATCGGTTAACCCTTATTATGCTTGCACGGTAACTGATGGTTGCGGCGATGTAACTAGCGATTCTGCTATGGTGTTTACTTATCCTACACCTAAGGTTTCGTTCATGCCTTCACCCGATACTGTTCAGGCGGGCCAGTTTGTAGGCTTTATAAATACAAGTACAGGCACAACTAATTATTTCTGGACATTTGGAGACGGGGGCACAGATACTGCCAGGATACCATATTATGAATACAATACTCCCGGGGCTTATGTGGTAACACTTACAGCATCTAACGGTGGTTGCCGCGATTCAGCATCAGACACAGTGTTTGTAACCCAGAATATTTTTATACCAAACGTATTTACGCCTAATAATGACGGAAATAATGATGTATTCCATGTAACTATCGGCGGCATGAAAACATATAATATTGAAATATTTAACCGCTGGGGCGAAAAACTATTTATTGCAGACTCTCCTCAAATTGATTGGGATGGAAGAAGTATGACGGGTGTTGCCGAATCAGATGGAACGTATTATTACATTATAAAAGCTACCGATTTCACTGGTAAAACCTATAATTTCCAGGGCGCTATTCAGCTTATAAGGAATTGATAAAGCAGACTTATTCTTTTAGAAAAAGCTTCTTAATAAGTGATTATTATTATGCTGTTTTCTATGTAGAATAAATGCATTTATCTTTTAAACAGCCGTTGAAAAAAATAACAGAAAAAGCTTTGTATGTTTAATGAAAATACTTACCTTTGATACAGCTACAACTTATAGATTGAGAAAAACGATACTCTCTGGCGGGTTCTTTGTTAAACTTATTTAAATGAATAAATAAAGTATAAAACAAAATATCTATTGAATGAATGCCACACCTGGTGCGTTTATTCATAAAAGCTGAGAGCCGTAATTCGAATTCGTTAGAGTAATTAAAACTACTATGAAAGAGAACGGCAAAATGAAAACCAGGTTAATAATTTTTATTTCCTTATTACTATTTGCAGGCAAGTCTGTAATGGCGCAGTATTACCTCGATCAGTATTATCTGCCCGGCGCAGGTTCGCAATTCAGTGTTAATTGTAACCGTGCCAATTCAAATGTGGTTAATGGAGGGCACATTTATGGTATTGGCGATGTATGGGCCGGTGGTTCTGCTCCGGTTGATTATGTGATTTTTAAAACCGATACTAACGGAAAACTTAACTGGGCACACCAGGTAAACTTTGTTAATCCCGGTAACGGTAATGAGCCATACAGCATTTGGCCTGATACATACGGAAGTGTTCCAACCGATATGGTTATCGGGGGCCTTGACCAGAATGCAAACCCTGTAACATTTGGCCAATGGGGTAATTTTACCAAAATAGATAGTACAGGAAATCCTGTTCTTTCATTAGATTTTACTTCGGAAACTGCTTTTGGCGATGGGGCATGGTCGGTTGGTAATGTGGCTAAATCTACACCCGGTGGGAATTATTATTATATGGGTACTCTTTCAGAAGCGGGTGGAAGCCCTGCTACTTTTGACGGAGGATACCAGGTGGGCGGAGGTACGGGAGGATACACGCCTTCAGGTGATATTTTTATTGCCAAAATAAATACAGGCGCACCAAATGATACTGTATTTACAAAGACTATCGGATTAGCATATAACTTTTTCAATATTGTAAGTGCTGATTCAACACGTAATGATGCACCGGAAGATTTTTGGTACGATAAAGCTACAAATGGTTTATATATTACCGGCCTTACAGTAGATCAATATAGCCCGGGCGGTGGTGTATGGCGTGTGCAGATGTTCATTATGAAAACCGACACCCTTGGAAACCCGCAATGGGCAAAGACTTTTTACATGGGCACAGGAAACCCCAGTACAACTACCGCATGGGAAGCCGGACATAGTATTACCCAGTTAAATGATGGTTCTGGAGATTTTATGGTTGCAGGTTTGGCACAGGATAATGGTGGAGTATTAATAGTGAGGATAGGCACTACAGGTTTTGTAAGCTATGCTAAAGAATATACTATTGCAGGAAGCAGTGGGTTTGCCGCACGTACTATTACTACACTTTCTAATGGAAATGTGCTGGTGGGTGCTTGGACACAGGACCCAGCCGGGTATGGCTCAACCGATCTAATATCAATGGAAGTTAACCCAATCAGCGGTGCTGTTGTTAATGATATGCAAATAGGTACTTCGGGCCTTGACGGAACTGATAACAGTGCATGGTATGGCCCGGGTGTGGCAGAGTTAAGTTCTGATTCATATTTATTACTTGGGAACGCTTCTTTAGGTGCAGGTGGTAATTATGGGTTAATGGTGGCTAAATTCAGTTCAGGAGCTTCGAACGGAGGATTATGCAGCGTAAAACCTACCATAACTGTAACCGATGTAACACCGGGATTTGGTGTTAACCATCTTCAGGAAAGAACCTGGGTACCCGGAAACAATTATACAACTGCTCCCAATAATCTTGTAACACGTGTGGGTTCGGCCGGTGGAGGATATTCTCTTAAAACGGTTGTTCAGGTCTTGACTCCAACCATGTCAAACATATCGCCTTCAGTTACTGCGTCCGGTTACGGAAGTGCACCAACTGTATCAGTAGGTGCAAGTGGTTCAACAACTTTTTGTGCCGGAGGAAACGTAACATTAAATGCTTCTGGTACTGCAACTACATTTACCTGGTCTCCCGCAACAGGCTTGAGTGCTACCACCGGTGCATCTGTTGTGGCAAGCCCTCCATCTACAACAACATATACAGTAACCGGTACTGCGGCAGGTGCCTGTTTACCTGCAACTGCCAGTATTGTTGTAACAATTACTCCGCCTCCAACTATTATAATTACACCATCAGGTGCAACAACATTTTGTAATGGTGGTACTGTTAACCTCACAGCCAGTGGCGCGGGAGGAGGAGGCACATATACCTGGAGCCCTTCGACCGGATTAAGTGCCACTACCGGTGCTACTGTTACTGCAAACCCCGCATCTTCACAAACATATACGGTTACAGGCACAACTGCAGGTGGTTGTTCTAATACACAAACAGTTGCTATTACAATTACACCGCCACCGGTAGTAACCGCGTCTGCAACTCCGCCAGCTATATGCCCCGGTGGTAGCAGCACATTAAATGCCGGCGGAGCAAGCACATATACATGGGCGCCGAATACAGGCCTCAGTGCCACAATAGGTACAAGTGTAACCGCTAACCCCGGAACTTCACAAACATATACGGTAACCGGTACTTCGGCTGCAGGCTGTACAGCAACACAAACGGTAAGTGTTACCATAAAGCCAATTCCGACAGTGACCGTAAGCCCTGCAAATCCTACCATTTGCCCGGGTGGTAATGTAACTCTCACAGCCAGTGGTGCCACAACATATTCATGGAATACAGGTGCAACTACTTCAAGCATAAATGTGAGCCCGGGAAGTACAACAACGTACACGGTAACGGGAACTTCAGGAGGATGCCCGGGTGCTCCGACTACGGTGGTTGTTAAAGTATCCGGCGCATTGGCTGTAACTATTAGCCCGCTCAATCCTGCTATATGTAAAGGCGATAGTGTACAACTATTGGCAGGCGGTGCGGCAACCTACACATGGAAACCCGCAGGCGGACTCAGTTGCGTTAGTTGCTCCAATCCCTGGGCTAACCCATCGGTAGCAACAACATATACTGTTGTAGGAAGCAGTGGAGCATGTTCTGATTCTGCCACAGTAGTTATTAAAGTAAATGCCTTGCCTGTAATAACAGCAAATCCTCCGGCGCCAACAATCTGCCCAGGCGGAAATGTAATATTAACAGGAGGTGGGGGAGTAAGCTACACATGGTCGCCTGCTGGCAGCCTAAGTTCTTCAACCGGAACAAATGTAACAGCAACGCCCGGCTCAACTACAACATACACAGTAATAGGAACCAACGGCAACGGTTGTAAAGATTCAGCAATGGCGACAGTTACCGTTTCTCCGCCACCTGTTATTACTATTAACATTACCGGAATTTCTCCCGCCGTATGCGCAAGCGATACAGTAGGTATGATAGCGAACGGGGCAGGAGCAGGCGGAACATATACCTGGTCTCCTGCGGCAGGTTTAAATACTTCCACGGGTGCCTATGTAATATCCCAACCGGCTGTAACAACAACCTATACGGTTACAGGCACAACAGCAGGCGGTTGTATTGGAACTGCAACACAGGTAATAACTATCTATCCGACACCTACAGTAACAGTGGTTCCGGTAACACCTAATATTTGCACAGGAAACTCGACAGTAATTAATGCCAGTGGTGGCGTAAGTTATACATGGTCACCTGCAACGGGCTTAAGCGCTACAACGGGTGCATCGGTAACTGCTACACCAACGGTTACCACAACCTATACGGTAACAGGGAAAAATGCGAGCGGATGTCCTGATAGTGCCAAAGCAGTTATCACAGTTACCGCAAACCCTGTGGTTAGTGTGGCTCCTGCTTCACCTGCAATATGCGCGGGTGGTAATGTAACCCTTATTGCCAGCGGAGGTACAACATATACATGGTCACCGGGAACTGGACTAAGCGCCACCACGGGTGCATCGGTAAATGCAACGCCAACCGTTACAACAACTTATACCGTAACCGGAACAGCCGGCGGCTGCAGCGATACACAATCAGTGGTAATAACTGTTTCAAGTTCACTAAATGTTACAGTAACACCATCGGCCCCAATATTATGTACAGGTGGAAGTGTGAGCCTGAGCGCTAATGGCGCTGCAAGCTTTACATGGACTCCGGCAACAGGCCTGAGCTGTGCTACATGTCCTAATCCAATAGCAACACCTACAGTTACTACAACATATAAAGTAGTGGGTTCAAGCGGCTCATGTGCCGATTCAGCTAATGTTACCATAACTGTCGACTCAATGCCAACTATTAATGTAAATGCAGGGCAGCCCTCTATTTGTGCAGGTAATTCTACTACACTTACTGCTACGGGTGCGACAAGTTATACCTGGAATCCGGGTACAGGCTTGAGTGCCACCACAGGTGCAACGGTTACGGCAACTCCGGGTACTACATTAACTTATACAGTATATGGAAGCAATGCAGGCGGTTGCTCTGACAGTGCCATGATAACCATTACCGTAAATACTACACCAACTGTAACTATAAGTTCATCGGGAAGCGACAGTATTTGCCAGGGGCAAAGTATAACGCTTACTGCAAATGGTGTTGCGGGTAGTTACCTGTGGAGCAATGGTGCAACTACAAGCAGTATAACGGTTAGTCCATCGGGCACTACAGTATATAGTGTGGTGGACAGCAACGGAGTATGTGCCGGCGCTGCGAGCCAATCTGTATTTGTTTATCCGCCATTTGTAATGACCATGCGCGGAGATTCAATATGTATTGGAAATAATGCCGCTGTAACTGTAAATGCAAGTGGTGGTAAACCCGGCTATGTTTATAGTTGGAATGGAACCATTGGAACAACCAGTATTTCAGTAACTCCTGCCGGCAGCACGTATTATGAATGTACTGTAACCGATGGTTGTGGTGATGTAAATAAAGATTCAGCTATGGTATATACATTCCCTACACCTAAAGCATCATTTGTTCCTACCCCCGATACTATACAGGCAGGGCAATATGTTTCATTTGTCAATAAGAGTACAGGTACAACCAATTACTATTGGACATTTGGCAATGAAGGTACTTCTACAGATCCTAATCCTTATTACCAGTATGTTTCACCTGGCAGTTATATAGTTACGCTTACTGCTTCTAACGGTGGCTGCAAAGACTCTGTATCGGATACAGTATATGTATTGCAAACCATATTCATACCCAACGTGTTTACCCCGAATAATGACGGTGTAAATGATGTATTTCACGTAACTATGGGGGGTATGAAAACATATTATATAGAGATATTTAACCGTTGGGGAGAGAGGTTATTTATGGCTAATTCGGCAAATATTGATTGGGATGGAAGAAGTTCGGCAGGTATTGATGAGTCGGACGGAATATACTATTACATTATAAAGGCAACAGATTATACTGCGAAAGAGTATAATTTCCAGGGATATTTACAATTAATCAGAAATTAGATTATAAGTTGATGATCAACCGAAAACCCTATAGGAATATAGGGTTTTCGTGCTTTTATTTCGATTTTTCGGTTTAGCTGTACAATCAAATATGCATAACTTTATATAACCTAAATGCATTTATGTCGTATAAATGTATAAATTAGGCACTAAATTTCGTCGACAGAATGAAAAAAAAGTACCCTGCACTCTTTTTTTATAGGAAGTCATTTAACCTTACATTGGTTATTTATTCTCTCCTTATTGTAGTAGTTACGTTCTTTGCACCACATGTGAACGGCCAGACCAAAGCTACTTTTGCCCCTGCGTATAAATCTGCGCAAGGTTCTTCAAACCAGCAAATTACTACACCTGCAAATGAGGTAAAGCAGAATGAAAACACTGTAAAAGGTACGGTTTCATCGGAGCCTGATTGGACAAAAAATAATAAGCAAGGTCAGGGCGGAACCCAAGGTCAGGGTGATGGCGTACCTCATTTATCAAAAAAGTGGGGGGCTAATCCTTTTGATCAAAAGGTATTTATTGAAAACCAGGGACAATTTGATGGAAATATAAAGGGTAGTAAAAAAATATTATACCAGGCATTACTTAGCGGCGTAAAAACATATTTCACTCAAAGTGGTATTGTGTACACCTTTGATGAGGTTATGATGCCTGAAAAGGGAAAAGGTAAGGAAGACGAGGATGATAAGGCAAAAGATATTAAGCATACTCTGCATTGTTTAAATGTAACCTGGGCCGGATGCAATCCTAATGCAACAATTACTGCAGAAAACCCAAACATAGGGCAGTATGGCTATACAATAAAAAACAATATCTCTATAAAAGCCAATACTTATGGTAAGCTTGTTTACCATGATATTTACCCCGGAATTGACATAGAGTATACTATACCTAAAGATAAAATAGCTATAGAATATACGGTAATTGCTCATCCAGGTGCTGATATTTCAAAGCTTAAAATAGTATATGATGGCCTGAAGGATTTGAGTATTGGCGATAGTTCCATTTTACATGTAAACACAGAAAAAATGGGCACTTTCAGAGAAACTGCGCCTATAGGTTTTTACCAGGATAATAATGGCAAAGTTGAAGTGAATGCCACAATAAATGGCAATGAAGAATCTTTTACATTTCCTAAGTCTTATGATAATACCAAGACATTAGTAATTGATCCTACATTCAGCGTTGACCCTTTATTAACCGCAGGCGGATATGATGCTGCTTATGATTGTGATTTTGATAATAAAGGTAATGTATATGTATATGGCGGATATAATCCTTTTCAGCTTTCAAAGTTCAACAGTTCGGGAACGTGGCAGTGGACATACACAACAAACTCAGCAACTTTTGACCCTTTTTATTATGGCGACTTTGCAACAGATAAGGCTACAGGCACATGTTATATTACCGAGGGTAACTATTATGTAGGTATTGGTGCCAAAGCGTTGAAAGTAAGTAACAATACGTTGATGGCTACTTTCCCCGGCAGTAATAGCATGCGTGAAATGTGGAGAGCCTGTTATAACAGGTGTACCGGCCAGGTGGTTATTGGCGGTGGCGGAACAAATGCTCCCAGTGGCCAGGCTGCCATGTTAGACACTAATATGTCGGCTATTGTACCTGTTAACCCATTAGGTACACCGCAAGCATATTGGGACGTTGACCGTTTAGTGGTTGACCCTGCGGGAAGCCCTGCTTATATGGCTATATCTGCATCATCTGATTTAGTATACAATTATGGCTGGACTCCAAGCCAGTTAAATATTTTAATGAGTGTACCTGTCCCTGCGCTTAACCCTGCAAGTTATATCAATCAGCCTTCGCAAAATTCAGGTGGTGGTTACGATAATCTTTTTGAGGTAAATAGCATACTCTATATGGGGCCCGGTGTTTATGGAGGATCTGCTACAACAAATGGTATGAATGGCATGGCTGCTACCAGCAGCTGGCTCTATATGTATGACGGTTACAGGCTTACAAGGCATGCTAAAGCTTCGGGAGCATATAACTCCTCTGTACTTGTTTCCGGTTATAATTCAAACTATTTTGGCGCAGGCGAAACTGATGTTTACTGGGGTGGCCTTGATGCCGATGCATGTGATAACTTATATGTAGGCTCTGGTACAAATATCCTTGTCTATAATACTTCTCTTGCTTATACCGGGACCTCATTTGGTATGCCGAATAATATTTATGATATCGTACTTGGTGCCAATGATGCCGTTATATTTAGTTGTGGTAACGGGTTTGTGGAGGCTATTAATAATACAAATATTACAGTAAATGCAAGTACAGTTGTTAGTCCTACTACGTGTGGTTTAAGTAATGGTTCGGCAACTGCAAACCTGACGATTTGTGGTAGTGCCCCTGGAGGTGTATCCTATTCATGGAGCCCCGGTGGACAAGCTACCCAGACTGCAACAGGTTTGGCAGCAGGTACATATACTGTTACAATGTCATTTGGTTGTGGTGAGAGCTTTACTGCTACTGCTGTAATAGGCGCTTCTTCTCCACCTGTTGCGCCATCTCTTGGCAGTAACAGTCCTATATGTGCAGGACAAACATTAAATCTTACTTCAAGTTCAGCAGGTGCAACCAGTTATAATTGGACAGGCCCTAATGCTTTTTCATCGGGGGCACAGAATCCTAGTATAGCAGGTGCTACAACAGCGGCTTCGGGTACATATACGTGTACAGCATCAGCAGCAGGTTGTACCAGCGGCCCATCAACTATTTCAGTAACTGTTAATGCTTCACCGGCTACACCAACATTAGGGAGTAATAGCCCCATATGTGCCGGTTCTACATTAAACCTTACAGCAAGTTCGGCAGGTGCTACCAGTTATAGCTGGACAGGCCCGAATGCATTTGCATCAGGCTCTCAAAACCCAAGCATAGTTGGAGCAACCACAGCAGCCTCAGGAACATATTCTTGTACAGCAACAGGCCCCGGTGGATGTACCAGTACCATAGCAACAATAGCAGTAACTGTTAACGCCATACCTGCAGCGCCAACATTAGGCAGCAACAGCCCGATATGCGCAGGAGCAACATTAAACTTAACTGCTACATCAGCTGGAGCAACGGGTTATACCTGGACAGGCCCGAATGCATTTGCATCAGGTGTTCAAAATCCAAGCATAATTGGCGCCACAACAGCAGCCTCTGGTACCTATTCGGTAACAGCAACCAAAGCCGGTTGTACCAGTCCGCAAGCTACCATAACAGTAGTTGTAAACCCTGTGCCACCTGCCCCTACAGTGGGTAGTAACAGCCCAATATGCGCCGGTGCAACATTAAATCTTACAGCCACATCAGCAGGCGCAACAGGTTATAGCTGGACAGGCCCTAATGCGTTTGCATCGGGTGTACAAAATCCAAGTATAGTTGGTGCTACAACAGCAGCTTCAGGAACATATACAGTAACAGCATCAGCGGCAGGTTGTACCAGTTCGCAAGCTACAATAGCGGTTGTAGTTAACGCTACACCGCCTGCGCCAACATTGGGTAGTAATAGTCCAATATGTGCAGGTTCAACATTAAATCTTACAGCCACATCAGCGGGTGCAACCAGTTATAGCTGGACAGGCCCTAACGCATTTGTATCGGGTTCACAAAACCCAAGTATTGCCGGAGCAACAACAGCAGCTACGGGTACTTATACTTGTACTGCAACGGGTCCGGGTGGATGTACCAGTGCCATAGCAACAATAGCGATAACTGTTAACGCAATACCTGCTGCTCCTACAACGGGCAGCAATAGTCCTATATGTGCTGGTGCAACATTAAATTTAACTGCTACATCAGCCGGTGCAACAGGTTACAGTTGGACAGGCCCTAATGCCTTCGCATCGGGTGTACAAAATCCAAGTATAGTGGGTGCAACAACAGCAGCTTCAGGAACATATACAGTAACAGCAAACAAAGCAGGTTGTACCAGTCCGCAGGCTACTATAACAGTAGTGGTAAACCCTGTGCCACCTGCACCAACATTAGGCAGCAACAGCCCAATATGCGCAGGTTCAACATTGAATTTAACTGCCACATCAGCAGGAGCAACCGGTTATAGCTGGACAGGCCCGAATGCTTTTGTATCGGCTGCGCAAAACCCATCTATACCGGGAGCAACTACAGCAGCATCGGGTACATATACTTGTACTGCAACCGGCCCGGGCGGATGTAGTAGTGCTATAGCGACAATAGTAGTAACTGTGAACCCTATACCAGCAGCACCAACAACAGGTAGCAACAGCCCAATATGCGCTGGCTCAACATTAAACTTAACAGCCACATCAGCGGGCGCTACCAGTTATAGCTGGACAGGCCCGAATGCCTTTGTCTCGGCTGTGCAAAATCCTTCTATAGCAGGTGCAACAACGGCTGCATCGGGTACATATACTGTAACTGCAAAAGCGGCAGGTTGTACCAGCCCTGTAGGAACGATAACGGTAGTTGTCAACCCAATACCAACATTAACGGTAAGCCCTGCATCACCTACAATATGTCCGGGTGGTAATGTAAACCTAACCGGCTCGGGTGCGAGTACTTATACATGGAGTCCTGCAACTAATTTAAGTGCAACTACAGGAGCAGTGGTTAACGCAAGCCCTGGTTCTACTACTACATATACAGTTACCGGTACATCAGCAGGTTGCCCAAGTGCTCCTGTAAGTGTTGTGGTAAACGTAGCCGCTTCATTAGCTGTAACTATTAATCCCATAACGCCAAGTATTTGTACCGGTGGCGCAGGTGTAACACTTAATGGAAACGGAGCTGCAACTTATACATGGAAAGCATCAGCAGGCTTGAGTTGTACTAATTGTGCAAGCACTATAGCTAACCCGTTAACCACAACAACCTATACCGTATATGGTGCCAGCGGAGGCTGTTCTGACTCTGCAAAAGTTACCGTAACAGTAAACCCAACTCCTACAGTAAATATAAATATTACGGGTATTTCGGCTGCTATATGCCCGGGCGATAGCCTTGGATTAATAGGTAGCGGAGCTTCAACGTATGCATGGACACCTGCCACAGGTGTAGCATGTACCAGTTGCGCTACTACAAATGTGAGCCCTGCTGTAACAACTACCTATACACTTACCGGAACAAATGCAGGCGGTTGTTCTTCAACTGCAACGCAAGTAGTAACCGTATATCCGAAACCGGTAATATCGGTAAGTTTAACCAAGCCAACTATTTGCGCGGGCGATACTGTCTACCTGAATGCAAGCGGAGGCGCATCTTATACATGGGCTCCGGGCACTGGTTTAAATACTACAGTGGGTGCATCAGTAATTGCTAATCCTTCAACAACTGCAACCTATACGGTAAGTGCAAAAGGAGTAGGAGGCTGCCCGGCAAAGGACAGCGTTATAATAACCGTTTTGCCTAAACCGGTTGTTACAGTTACACCGCCAACACCGGCAGTATGTAAGGGCGATTCAATTGCGCTTACGGCTAACGGAGCAGCAAATTATGTATGGTCACCTTCAACAGGACTTACTGTTACTACAGGAAATATAACAACGGCATTCCCCGGATCTACTTCAACCTACACAGTAATTGGAACAAGTGCAGGCGGATGTAATGACACTATAACTACAATAGTAAAAGTAAATCCATTACCGGTTATAAGTGTTAATCCTCCAACACCAGCTATATGTAAGAGTGATTCTGTTACACTTACTGCCTTTGGCGCCACAACATATGTGTGGTCACCTTCAATAGGATTGAATACAACAGTGGGTACATCGGTAAATGCATCTCCCGGAAGCACATCAACATATACCGTAACGGGTACTGATGGCAACGGATGTACTTCATCTGGTTCAGTAGCTATTAGTGTAGGTACATTAACAGTAACTGCAAATGCAAGCAGTTCAACAATATGTTCGGGTACCTCTTCAACATTAACAGCAAGCGGAGCCGTAACATATACATGGAAACCCGGTACAGGATTAAGTGCGACTACAGGTACTTCGGTAACTGCGAATCCTGTAACCAGTATTACTTATACAGTAATCGGTTCATCAGGTGGCGGTTGTTCGGATAGTAATACAGTTGCCATTACAGTAAATGCTACACCTACACTGTCAGTTATGGCAGGCTCACCTACAATATGTTTTGGTGCAAGCGGAACAACAATTACGGCAAGTGGCGCTACCACATATAGTTGGAGCCCTGGTACCGGGTTAAGCTCTACTACCGATTCAATTGTAAATGCCAATGCAGGCAGTACGCAAACATATACTGTTACAGGAACTTCATCGTTGGGCTGCCCTTCGAGTTCAACGGTTACTATAGCTGTCGATCAGCCTAAAGTTACCGCATCTGCATCTTCTCCTTCCATATGCTTTGGCAGCACCGGAACAAGTATTAATGCATCGGGCGCCAGCAATTATATATGGACACCTGCTGTAGGATTAAGTGCAACAACAGGCTCTTCCGTAACTGCAAACCCTGATTCATCATTATCATACAAAGTAGTTGGTGTTGATGCACTGGGTTGTGCCGATTCTGCCAATGTTGCCATAACTGTAAACTCTTTACCTGTTATAACGGTTTCTGCTAACGATACCAGTTTATGTACCGGTAACTCGGCTATTATTACAGCAGGCGGTGCAAATAATTATACATGGTTGCCTGTAACGGGTCTTGTGCCTTCAACAGGTGCCGTGGTAACTGCAACACCTTCAGGTACGGTAACATATACTGTAACCGGTACAAGTGCTGCCGGCTGTTCAAGCTCTGCTCCAATTACAATAACAGTAAATTCAAGCCCTGTAATAAGTATTTTGCTTTCGGGTGGAAGTGTTTTATGCCCTGGCCAGTCGGTTACTATGACAGCCAGTGGTGCTGCGGTATATACTTGGTCACCTTCTACCGGATTAAGTACTACAACAGGTGCATCGGTTTCAGCTACTCCGCCTACAAGCCCAATGACATATAAGGTGGTTGGTGTAAACGGAGCATGTTCTGACAGTGCAACCCAAACATTAACCTTGTATCCTGCATTAACAGCAACTTCAAGCACTGATACAATTTGCGCCAGCAGAAATACTACTGTAAGTGTTACAGCTTCAGGTGGTAATCCGGGTTATACATATGCATGGACACCTCCTGTTGGTACAGGCTCGGGCCCTTATGTAGTAAATCCGGGTACTACAACAACCTATTCCTGCATAGTAACTGATGGTTGCGGAAGCACAGCAACAGGCTCAGCGTTGGTATACACCAAGCCTTCACCTAAGTCAATATTCTTCCCAACGCCGGATACAATTGCGGGCGGACAATATGTTTCGTTTGTTGATAGCAGTACAAATGCTACATCGTGGTACTGGACATTTGGTGATGGTGGCAACTCAACTACAGTATATCCATTATACCAGTATTTGGCTACCGGAAAATACCTGGTAACATTGGTAACATCAAATGGATTTGGTTGCTGGGATACTGCATCGGATACAGTATATGTAACAGAAGGCATATTTATTCCCAACGTATTTACTCCTAATAATGATGGACAAAATGATGTGTTCCATGTTAAAGCGGGTGGTATGAAGGAATATCATATAGAAATATTTAACCGTTGGGGCGAGAAGGTGTTCCAGGCTGATTCTCCTGAAATTGATTGGGACGGAAGAAGTATGACGGGTGTTCAGGAATCGGATGGTGATTACTACTACATTATAAGGGCTTCTGATTATAAAGGCAAGCCATTCAACCAAAACGGTTACGTACAATTGATAAGAAACTAAAACACAACCTCAATAAGATCAAATAATAATCCCGCAGTAATGCGGGATTTTTATTTTGGTTGAAATGTTTTTGAAACATAATTTCTATTCACCGCGTTATATTTAATATACGCGTAATATGTATTTAAAAATCAGATGCTTTCTTTATTATGCGAATAATAAATTGTTGCCCGGTTTGTATTTAGTTATAGTTGTGTTTAAGTATATTTGATTGAAATGAACTGGTATAATATTTAATAACCCTGTGAAGAGATATTTATACACTATAATATGTATTATTTTGCTTGGCAACAATCTGTTTGCCCAGGCAACATTTTCTGCAGGTGTTTATACCCAGGATTTTGGAACTGCTAATATTCCTTCGTGGACAGATAATTCGACATACACCGGATGGTATATATATCCCACAAGTGTTTTTGTAAATAATACGGTAAATATAACGGCTGCTGCGCCAACAAATACGGGCGGTATTTATACCTATATGTGCAATGGCAATAATGATATAAAACTTGGAACGCGTCCTTCTGATTCAAAGGTAACAAGCGGTACATTTTGTCCTCCACCATGCAATTACCCACCACCACCCGCCGATTGTTTCTTCTTTGGTTTGGAGTTGCAGAATAATACGGGTACAACTATAAACAGTATTACAGTTAGTTTCGACTGGTTCCAGCTTTCTGAATCTGAGGACGGCGGCGTAATCAATACCAATTTTTTTGAATACCAGGTGGGAGCAGTGGAAAACAATGTTGCCGCTGCTGCCGGGTGGACCCACGTGGCTGCACTCGATTTTACAGGCCCTGATGTATATGGTTCGGGTTGCTGTGCGCAAATACAGGGCGACCCCTGTAACATGACCGGAAATAATTCAACTTGTATTGATTTAAGCGGCACACCCATACTGCCCGGCCAGGAGATAATGCTGCGCTGGACAGACCCCAATAATGACCACAACGATCCGCACATGGCCATAGATAATGTATCGGTTACCGTTAATACTGTGTCCATATTAAGTTCTTCTCCAACTATTTGTTCAGGTAATTCAACTACGCTTACAGCAAGTGGCGGTGCAACAAGTTATACATGGGCACCCGGTACCGGATTAAGCGCAACTACAGGCTCTTCGGTTACTGCAAGCCCTGCTGCCAGTACCACCTATACTATAACCGGTGCATTCCCCGGTGGTTGCAATGCCACGCAAACAGTTGTTGTTACTGTTAATGCTACTCCTACGGTAAGTGCTTCGGCTGCATCGCCCACAATTTGTTCGAGCAACTCAACATCTTTAAATGCAAGTGGAGCAACCACATATACCTGGTCTCCTAATACTAATCTAAGTGCTACCACAGGCTCAAGTGTAACAGCTAATCCATCTTCAACTATTACTTATACAGTTACGGGTGATGCAGGTGGGTGTACCAGCGCACCGCAAACAGTAGTTGTAACGGTTAATCCAACGCCATCCATTACTGCATCGTCTACGTCTCCGGCAATATGTTCGGGTAATTCTGATGGATTAAATGCAATAGGTGCAACATCATACACCTGGTCACCTAATACTAATTTAAGTGCTACAACCGGTGCCGGTGTAACAGCAACTCCTTCTTCTACTATTACATATACAGTAACCGGAACGACGGCAGGCTGTACCAGCGCACCACAAACTCTTGTAATTACTGTAAACACAACACCTACAGTGTCTGCATCAGCATCTTCGCCAACTATATGTTCAGGCAATTCCACTACGTTGAATGCCAGCGGTGCAACTACCTATGCTTGGTCGCCCGGAACTGCATTAAGCGCAACTACAGGTGCAAGCATAACCGCCAGCCCTACTGCCAATATTACCTATACAATAACCGGAACTACAGCAGGATGTACAAGTCCGCCCTTTACTGTTTCTGTAACAGTAAATACAACTCCCACTGTAACTGCATCAGCAGTACCGCCAACTATTTGTTCGGGTACTTCCACAACCTTGAGTTCAAGTGGGGCAGCAACATATACCTGGTCACCCAATACCAACCTGAGTGCTACAACCGGGGTAAGTGTAACTGCCAGCCCTAATTCAACAACAACTTATACAGTAACCGGAACAACACTCGGGTGCCCGAGTGCACCGCAAACTGTTGTTGTAAACGTAAATCCAACACCAACTATATCGGCCTCAGCAGCATCGCCAACCATTTGTTCCGGTAATTCAACTTCTTTAAATGCAAGCGGAGCCACAACCTATAACTGGTCACCAAATACCAACCTTAGCGCTACTACCGGTGCGAGTGTAACGGCGAGTCCGGGCAGCACTATAACCTATACAGTAACCGGAACAACAACAGGCTGCACAAGTGCTGCACAAACGGTTATTGTAACAGTTAATGCAACGCCCACTGTAATAGCTTCAGCAGCACCGCCTGCAATATGTTCCGGCAATTCCACCACATTAACAGCCAGTGGTGCAGCATCATATACCTGGTCGCCGAATACAAACTTGAGCGCTACTACAGGCTCTCCGGTAACGGCAAATCCTGGGAGTACTATAACGTATACTGTAACAGGAACAACACTAGCTTGCCCGAGTGCACCACAAACTGTGGTGGTAACTGTAAATACTACACCCACTGTTTCAATTGCGCTTACCGGAATATCGCCTACAATATGCGCGGGTGATACTATTGGAATGATAGCCAGTGGCGCTACTACATACACCTGGAGCCCTTCAACAGGCTTGAATATTACTACCGGTGCATATGTTATTGCAAAGCCAGGTACAACACAAACATATACTGTAACAGGAACCGCTGCGGGAGGCTGCACGGGAAATGCCTCACAGCAGATAACGGTTAACCCTGTTCCTTCAGTTACCGTTACCCCTTCGTCGGCAACCATATGTTCAGGCAATTCAACTTCATTGACTGCCAGCGGGGGAATATCGTATACATGGGCACCCGGCGGAGGGCTTAGTGCTACAACAGGCGCTACTGTAAATGCAAACCCCGGCGTAACTCAAACTTATTCTGTTGTAGGTAAAAACGGATCAGGGTGTAAGGATACTGTTCCTGTAGTAGTAACAGTAAACCCAACACCAACAATCAGTGCATCGGCTTCTTCGCCTACTATTTGTTCAGGTAACTCAACATCATTAAATGCAAGCGGAGCAACTACATATAATTGGTCGCCAAATGCAAATCTTAGTGCCACTACGGGTGCAAGTGTAACAGCAAGCCCGCCTGTAACCACTACTTATACTGTAACAGGAAGTACGGGAGCTTGTACCAGTGCACCGCAAATGGTAGTGGTTACTGTAAACCCTACACCAACAGTTACAACATCGGCTCCGCCAACAATATGTTCGGGTAATTCAACAACAATTACCGCCAGTGGCGGAACGACTTATTCGTGGAGTACGGGTGCAACCACATCGAGTATACTTGTAAACCCGGGTGTAACAACTACCTATACCGTAACCGGAACTACAACAGGTTGCCCAAGTGCGCCCAAGACCATTGTGGTAACAGTAAATCCAACACCAACTGTAACAGCGTCGGCTTTGCCTCCAACTATTTGTTCGGGTAGTTCAAGCACATTAACTGCCAATGGTGCAACAACATATTTATGGAACACAGGTGCAACTACGTCAGCTATAACTGTGAATCCCGGTGGCACAACTACTTATACAGTAACAGGTACATCTGCAGGTTGCCCGAGCACACCGCAAACGGTTATAGTAACGGTAAACCCTACGCCAACTATCAGTATATCGCCTTTGGCACCTACAATATGTCCCGGTGGCAATGTTAACCTTACTGTCATAGGTGCAACTACGTATACATGGTCTCCGGCAACCGATTTGAGTGCAACAACCGGAGCCACAGTTAATGCTACGCCAACCATTACTGCTACTTATACAGTAACAGGTACTTCGGCCGCAGGTTGCCCAAGTGCACCGCAAACGGTTGTTGTTAAAGTAGCTTCTACATTAAATGTATCAGTAACGCCCGGTACGCCAAGCATATGTTCGGGCGATAGTATAATACTAAATGCATCGGGTGCAGCAACTTATACCTGGAAACCCGGCACGGGGTTAAGCTGTACCAATTGCCCTAACCCAACAGCTTTGCCCGGTACTACTGTAACATATACTGTTAACGGAGCCAGCGGTGCTTGTACCGATTCTGCCAATGTAACACTTGTGGTTAACCCAACACCGACGGTGTCCATATCAATTACAGGTATATCTTCATCTATATGCCCAACTGATACAATGGGAATGGTTGCCAGTGGAGCCACAAGTTACACATGGAGCCCTTCGGCAGGGCTGAATGTAACAACTGGTGTTCATGTAATTGCGTCACCTGCTGTTACAACAACATATACCGTTACGGGAAATTCTGCCGGCGGATGTAGTTCTATTGCAACAATGGTGATTACAGTTTATCCTCAACCTGTAATAAGTATAAGCCTGGCTAAATCAACCATTTGCCAGGGCGATACGGTGCAACTCAACGCAAGTGGGGGAGCGACGTATACATGGGCACCAGGCACGGGATTGAATACAACTATAGGGGCAATAGTAATTGCCAATCCTTCAATTACTGCAACATATACAGTAAATGCTAAAGGAGTAGGCGGCTGCCCTGCAAAGGATAGTGTCGTTATAACCGTATTACCTAAACCAAATGTTACGGTAACGCCGCCAATACCTGCGGTCTGCAAAGGCGACTCGGTTGTGCTTACTGCCAATGGTGCAGCAAGCTACACATGGTCTCCTTCAACAGGCTTAACTAATACTGCCGGAAGTGCCACTACCGCATTCCCGGGCGCAACGTCTACTTACACTGTAATAGGCAAAAGCGCAGGCGGATGTAACGATACTATAACAACAACCGTAACTGTAAACCCATTGCCGGTTATAACTGTTACGCCTCCCACACCTGCCATATGCAGTGGTGATTCAATTATGCTTGCTGCCGGTGGCGGCGCTACTTACGTTTGGTCGCCATCAACAGGTTTAAGCAGTACAACCGGCGCAAACGTAACAGCAAAACCAGCCGGAACATCTACCTATAGTGTTACCGGAACTGATATAAATGGTTGTATTTCGAATACATCTGTTTCAATAAGTGTGGGTACGTTAACAGTAACAGTAAATGCGAGTAGTACAACAATTTGTTCAGGTAATTCATCAACACTTACTGCAAGCGGAGCTGTGACCTATGTGTGGAAACCTGCTACCGGATTAAGCGCAACTACAGGCACCTCAGTAACAGCAACTCCAACAACCAGTGTTACATATACTGTTGTGGGTTCATCGGGTGGAGGTTGTGCTGATAGTAATACAGTAAACATTACTGTAAATCCAACACCAACAGTATCCATTTCACCAATAAGCCCTTTATTATGTGCAGGCGATTCTATTGCGCTATCAGCTGGTGGTGCAACTACTTATTCATGGACACCCACGACAGGTTTATCATGCACTTCTTGCCCGAACCCGAATGCTTCGCCAGGCAGTACTACGACATATACCGTAAGTGGCTTAACCGGTGGTTGCAGTTCAATATCAATGGTAACTGTAACAGTGGGCAATATAAATGTAACCGGCACTCCTGTTAAGCCTGCACTTTGTACCGGCGATTCTACTGTTATTAATGCATCGGGCGGTGCAAGCTACACATGGTTCCCTTCTACGGGCCTCAGTGCAACTACCGGTTCTTCGGTAACTGCGATTCCTGCAACAACAACAACCTATACACTGGTGGGCGCTTCAGTTGCAGGCTGTACCGATACCATAAAAGTTATTGTAACCGTTAACTCTTTACCGGTGGTAAGTGTCAGTGCAACTGATACCAATTTATGTACAGGCAATTCAGCTACTATAACAGCCAGCGGAGCAAGCACCTATACGTGGCTTCCTGCAACCGGCCTTACCCCATCAACAGGTGCAGTAGTGGTTGCTAATCCGCCATCTACTCAAACTTATACCGTAACCGGAACCAGTGCCACTGGCTGTTCAAGTACAGCGCAGGTAACAATACATGTTAATTCAAGCCCTTCGGTAAGTATTAATTTATCGGGTGGCGATACGCTTTGCCCCGGCCAAACGGTTATTATGACTGGCAATGGTGCTACGACTTATGCATGGTCTCCTGCAACTGGCCTGAGCTCAACCAATGGGGCATCAGTTACTGTTAGCCCTACAACCAGTCCTGTTGTATATACCGTAGTGGGTTCAAACGGAACATGTTCTGACAGTGCAAAACAAACCATCTATCTCTATCAACCACTTGTGGTTATTGCTACCCCCGATACAATATGTGCAGGAAGGATTGCTTCAGTTAGTGTAAGTGCAAGTGGCGGTAAACAGGGATATGCTTATAGTTGGATACCTTCATTGGGCAGTGGTCCCGGACCTTACGTGGTGAACCCTGCAAGCTCGACTACTTATAGTTGCCAGGTAACCGATGGTTGCGGAAGTATTGCTACGGGCAGCATACCTGTAATTGTATTCCCTTCTCCTAAAGCTATATTTTACCCAACTCCTGATAGTGTATTGGGTGGGCAGTATGTAGCGTTTGTTGATAGCAGTAAAAATGCCACATCGTGGTACTGGACATTTGGTGATGGCGGCAATTCAACTAATGCGTTTCCTTTTTATCAATACCTCGAACAGGGTAATTACCTGGTAACACTGGTTGTATCGAATGCTTTGGGATGCTCAGATACTTCCCGTGATACCGTTTATGTTACCGAGGGCCTGTTTGTACCCAATGTATTTACACCCAATGGTGATGGTATGAACGACGGGTTCCATGTAAGCGCAGCAGGATTAAAGACATTCAGCATAGAGATATTTAACCGTTGGGGAGAAAGAGTGTTTATTTCTAATTCTCCTGATATTGATTGGGACGGAAGAAGCACTACAGGTGTTCAGGAATCGGATGGTGATTACTATTATATTATCAGAGCAACCGATTATAAAGGTAAGCCATTCAACCAGAATGGTTATGTGCAGTTGATCAGGAACTAAGTGACTGGCATTGAAGATAATGTAAGCCCTGCAATATAGAATGGCCAGGGGGTATGCTTTTCCCTCCGTATAATTAATAATTTAGTAAAGTTGGAAAACGATTTCTTTGTTTTTTTCTAAGTAAAATTGTAGCCCCTGCTCTGAATTTGTTGCATAGTAAAGGGTAACATTAATTCTACTTTTATGAAAAAAACAGTTACACTCCTTCTGGCGTTTTTTATTTACCTGGTTGCCGGCGCACAGGTCTTTGGCCCCAATCATCATATTGTAGTATATTCTACCCACCCGGTAGATACTACTTTTGCAAGGCCGAACAACAAGGCAAAGGCACTTATACGTGCTGCAGGCGATACCCTGATTGCTTACATTAACAGGGCAAAATACAGTATTGATATAGCTTTATATGACTATGTTGAAGATAGCACTTGGTATGAAGGCGGTTACGTTCCTCCAATACACACTGCAATTAATAATGCGCATACCCGTGGCGTAAAAATAAGGTGGCTAAGTAACCCTACCGACTCATCGAAAGGATTTGTAAATGCCATTACACCAAACTATGGATTGGCATTGATAAATAAAGCTATACCAACTTTTGCCAGAACCGATGTTAGTGGTATTATGCATGATAAATTTATGGTTATTGATGGGCGTTCTACAAAAGTAAGCGACCCTATTGTATGGACAGGGTGTATGAACTGGGAGCCCGGCCAGATTGATAAAGACATTAACAACGTAATTATTTTCCAGGACTCTGCATTGGCACATGGTTACCTTGCAGAGTTTAACCAGATGTGGGGTGATACAGTTGAGGGTGGTTCGGCCAATTCATCTAAAGCAGTATTTGGAGCTAAGAAACATAATAAGTCAAAACATGGCTTTCTTATAGATGGGCATTTGGTTGAGTTGTGGTTTAGCCCGCAGGCAGATGATTCAACAAGTAATCATATAGTTTCAGTTGAAAAACTGGCAAAAACAGAGATTGATTTTGAAATGTTCACTTTTACTTACGCAACCGATGATGCCCAATTATCTACCGATGCAAAAAGTGGAAGCATTAAAGTATATGGCATAATGGACCAGGCAAGCACAAGCTATTCGCCCTATACTACATTAAGCGGCACTATGGGTTCTAATCTTTTAGTTTATAAAGGCCTGCCCGGGTATTACTCTAATGGTATATGCCACAGTAAATACATGCTTGTTGACCCTTGTGATATGGCAGCCGATCCTATTGTTTTAACGGGTTCACATAACTGGAGCTCTTCTGCTGAAACTGTAAACGATGAAAACACTGTAATTGTTCACGACTCATCTGTTGCCAACCAGTATTACCAGGCATTTCATGCCGATTTTTTAGCAGTGTCTACTGCGGCCGGTTCGGCTATTAATCTTACACAGGTTTGTAAATCGGCCCCCTTGGGAATAAACGAAGCAGTAAGTAAAGAACAGGTGACCTTATTCCCTAATCCTGCAAGTAATAGTTTGAAAGTTATACTTAATACACCCGGTACCGAAGAAAAGTATGGCATTTATAGTGCAATGGGACAAATGCTTTTATCGGGCATGCTCGATGCGCAGTATGTTAATACAATTGATCTTAATACTTTACCTTCCGGTATATATTTAATTCGTGTTACTACTAATAATAACAGGGAGTTTACCGGTAAATTTATAAAACAGTAATTTGGGAGGAGATTAGCTCTTCAGGGGCGTACCACTTTTGCCACTATTAGCAATGGATGTTTTAAGTTGCTCTAGTTTGTTTTTTTCTTCTGCCGACAACTCAGGCTTTTCCCATTCTATTAATTGTATGCCTCTTTCTACGTAAACCCGGTTTTTATCTGTTTCTAATGGCATAGTAGAAAGCTTGTCTATGAATTCGTGAGTTTTCATGCTGCAGGTTTTAGGGTTTCTTCCTACTAAGATTGGAAAATCAATCCAAAGCAATATTAACAGAGTGTTAAATTAAAATGCTGTATGGTTAATTGTTTTGAAAACCAATGCATTGTATCATTACTATTGATGCAATTGTTTAAAACAAAAGCGGGCCTAAACCCGCTTTTGTCAAAAGTACACTATCTATAAAAATAGTTTTATTGAACTACAACCTTAGCAGTACCTGAAGAAGAATTGTTTGTTATCCTGGCAATATAAATACCTGAATTAAGGTTCAATCCATTTAAAACAATATTACTGCCACCGGGTGCAAGTTCAACTTGTTTGCTGAGCACTATACGGCCGGTAATATCGCAAATGTTTAAACTGTATTGGCCTTCTTTTGCAACATTGTAGGCTAAAGTAATATTATTAGATGTTGCAGCACCCATAACCTTAAGTCCCAATACTGGTCCGTTAACGGAAAGAACACTGTTTACATTGGTATATGTCATGTTAAAATCATCAATCGCAGATGTTGTGCGGCTGCCCGAGCCCGATGTTTTGGCAAGGCTCGAAATGCGTATCCAAACCGGTTGGCTTTGGTTGCTTGCACCTGCATCTAAAAGAAAAGCAACGGTAGTATCGGTAAACTTGGCATTACCGGTAGACATATAACCTGTAACAGGGGCTTGAACAATGAAAGATGTGGGAGAAGCACCAATTCCATAATCTACTGTCCATGCAGTAGTACGGGTACTTCTTATATCTAAGCCCTGCAGTTTAAAACCCAAAGCAATGTTAGATATGTTTGTTGTATTGGCTAATTCAAATACAAACGAAATGCCAGGATCATAACCGGCGGCAGAAGACTGGCGAACACCAAATGCCCTGTTTGTTAAAGCAGCTTGTGCTGTACAGGTAGCGGTAGCGTTTGCAATACCGTTATCGGCGGAAGCGCTGTTTTTAAAGCCATGGCCGAAAACATCCGAAGGACAATCTGTAGTATCGAAATAAGCGCCAAAATTGGGCGAGCCTGACCAGGTAAAGGCAGTTCCAAGGCTTGCGCTTGTTGCACTATAGTAACAAGCCCATCCTTTAGGTAGGGCAGTTCCAATGGTGTCGAAATTTTGTGTGTAAGTGGTACCTGACAATACATAAGGTGTAGGTGCCTGTGCATTAGCTGCTAGCGTAAATGCAGTAAAGGAAAGTAATAAGTAAATTTTTTTCATAGGGAATTATTTTTGCTGCAAATATCCCTTCAATGCCCTGAAAATAAGGAACCCCAGTGTTAAGGTTACGTTAATTGGGTGTGTACTTATGCGGCTATTTCTGAATTATCAGCTTGCCGCTTGCAATAAAATCTCCTTTTTCTGAAATAATTCTGTACAAATAAATGCCTGTAGGCTGACTGCCTAAATCAATCTTGCGCAAAGCCTCTTTAGGGGTTTGGGGCAAAGAGGCTGAATAAACTTCTTCCCCTAATACAGTATACACCTCCACTTTAAACTTTTCACTATTCACTTTTAACTCAATGGAGAATACTCCATTGTTGTTCGGATTCGGGAAAGCCCTTGCCTCAATTCTATTTGCTTGTATACTTTCAATGCTCATTGGCTTCTCATTTTTATAGATATTGTAATTGGTATCTATAAAATAGGCAACAGTATCAAATGTATAAAGCGAAGTAATGGAGTTTGGGTCGCCACTTATTTCCTTGGTCCAACTGGTACCGCCATCAGTAGTTTTATATAGTATACCGGCTTTCCCACCTATGTACCCATTTGTACCATTGCTAAAGCTTACACAGTTTAAAGTCATAGTAGTTGGACTTGTTAGTTGAATCCAGGTATTCCCTGCATCTATAGTCTTATAAATATTGCCATTATTCTCGGTCAGGTAGCCAATACTTGGGGTAGGGAAACAGAATCCTTTAATAATGTGCGAAGAATCTAAAAAACTATTTCTCCATGTTTTTCCTGAATCTGATGTTTTGACTAAAGCACTTTTGGCTGAGTCAGTTACATAAGTGCAAAGCATAAAACCGGTACTATCAGACGTGAAATGTAATTGAACAGGGCTTCTATATTTCATTGTTACATATCTTTTAATAGAATCATTTGCTATAGTGATACGGTATAGAACGATACTATCAATAGGTAAGTAACTAATTAAGGTTGACATGTATATATAATTATCTGAAAAACAAGAAGGCATTGTACTACCGTAACCACCGGCAGGTTGATTTATTTCAATACGTTTAGGAGTGGGGTGGAAATTTGTGTTTGAGTGTACAAGCAAAGTCCCTATATAATCGGAATTGGTATAAACAAAACAGATGGTTGAATCGTTTTTTGAAGCTATAGAATAAATATTGCCAGGACCTATACCTCCATTACTATAAACATATTTACAAGAATCCAAATCATTCTTTGATTCCATAAGTGTTTCATCACCACTATGACCAAAGTAAACGGAATGCGCAATGGCTCCATATAAAATAACTCCATTACCTGCCACATAAGGTAAGTAGGGGGAACTTGTATAAATATTAGTATCACCACCCGAATTGAGATTAGGATAGTTTTTTAACCTATACCACTGCGCATTAGCGGCAATAGATAAAGGAAGTAAAACTAATAGGCTTAAACAGACTTTGTTTACTTGCTTCATAGTGGTAAATGTAAGCAAAATTTGGGCCAAAGTGAATACTACAGGTTCTGTATCTCCAGCTTCTTCTTGCAGCGCTCAATAGATTCCTTGGCTGTATCTAACTGCTTATTTACTAAAGTAGTTTGGGCGTATTTCTTATAAGCTTCAATAGCTTGCTGGAACTTGCCCTGTGTTTCGTACATAATACCAAACTCATTGTGCAATGTGCCTTTGTTTACACCGGGTACGGTGAGTCCTTTATTCAACAGGTTTGTAAGGTCATCCCAACGCTGGAGTATAGACAATACAATGGCATAGTTATAATAAGTAGCATGGTATTCGGGTGCATTTTCTAATGCCAGTTTGTATTGCTTTTCAGCATTTACATAATCCTTGTACTGTGATTCATATATCCACCCGAGGTGGTTGTACGCTTTACCAAATCCAGGGGCTTCCTGTATAATAGATTGTAACATGTTAAACCCTTCGGCAATAGCCTTCTCGTTCAAGAGGCGGTCAGCTTCCTGGAACATGCTTTCCAGTCGTATCCTTACTGTTTCTTCCATGACAGATGAATTTTAGAGTGACGAATTTAGTAAAAAAATAATACTACCAGTTATTACTCAATTCAGCCCCAAACCCCTAAAGGGGCTTTAACTGTTTAGTTTTAGTGTTATTGTTTCCAAGCCCCTTTAGGGGTTTCGGGCAAACAAGGAGTACGGTCAATATCCTGTTTGCAATTTCCCCTTATTCAATAGGTAATACTATGTACAAATTACTACATTTGCCACTATCATTTTTTGGAGGATAAACAATTAACGAAAGAATCCCAGCGCGTGAAACCAACAGATATTAAAAACCCGGAATACTTCCATAAGGTAGTAGATTGCCAGTACGCTTGTCCTGCGCATACCCCGGTACCCGAATACATCAGGCTTATAGCCGAACAAAAGTACGACGAGGCCTATATGATAAACTGGGATTCGAATGTGTTTCCGGGAGTATTGGGCCGTACTTGCGACCGCCCTTGTGAGCCTGCATGCCGCCGTGGCCGTGTTGAGAAAGAACCGGTGGCTATTTGCCGCCTGAAGCGTGTAGCTGCCGATAACAAAGGCGATGTAACCAAGTTTATGCCCAAAGGCCCTTTTAAACCAAACGGTAAAAAGGTTGCCTTAATAGGTGCAGGCCCTGCTTCATTGGCTGTTGCACGAGATCTTGCACCATTGGGTTACGAAATTCATTTATACGACGAACAGAAACTTGGCGGCGGTTTTATGCGCAGCCAGATTCCTTCTTTCCGCTTGCCGGAAAGTGTATTGAACGAAGAAGTAGATTATATCCTCGACCTTGGCATACACCAGCACTTTAATACTTATGTTAAGAGCTTAAAAGAAATATTAGATAAACATTACGATGCTGTATTTGTCGGTACAGGCGCACCCCGTGGCCGTGATCTGCCTGACTTAAAAGGCCGTAAGGAAGGTGCTGCAAATATCCATATTGGTATCGACTGGCTTTCCAGCGTGGCATTTGAGCATACCAGCAAAATTGGTAAAAAGGTAATTGTTTTGGGTGGTGGTAACACCGCTATGGACTGCTGCCGTACTTCGCGCCGCCTGGGTGGTGAACAGGTAAAGGTAATAGTGCGCAGCCCTTTTGCTGAAATGAAAGCTTCGCCTTGGGAAAAGGAAGACGCACAACATGAAGATATTCCAATTATCGATAACCATGTACCTGTATCTTTTGTAGTGGAGAATGGCAAGTTAACCGGTATGACCTTTCAGAAAGTTAAGGCAGTAAAAGATGATAAAGGAAAGCGTACGTTAGTGCCTACCGGAGAACCCGATGTGTTTATTGAAGCCGATGATGTATTGATTGCAGTGGGGCAGGAAAATAGCTTCCCATGGATTGAGCGCGATTTGCTTGAATTCGACAAATGGAACATGCCGGTAGTTAACGACAGGAGTTTTGTATCGAGCAATAAAAAAGTATTCTTTGGTGGTGATGCTGCATTCGGCCCTAAGAACGTAATTACAGCAGTTGCGCATGGGCACCAGGCTGCCATATCAATGCACTTAAGTTGCATAGGTAAAGATATTATGAACGACCGCCCTGACCCAATGGTGAACCTGCACAGTATGAAAATGGGTATTCACGAATGGGGTTACGATAGCGCTGTTGTAGATGACTTACGTTATGTTGTTCCGCAAGCCGATAAAAAGGTAACGCTTACCAACCGTAAGAAAGAAGTAGAACTTGGTTTTGATATAGCTACCGGATTTAAAGAAGCTGAACGCTGTCTTAACTGCGATATACAAACAGTATTCTCGGAAAGCAAGTGCATTGAGTGTGATGCCTGCGTAGATGTTTGCCCTACATCGTGTATTACATTTACAAGCAATGGCGAAGAAACCGATTTGCGCGAACGCTTAAAAGCGCCTGCAACAAATAAAACACAAGATATATATGTGTCAGATATATTGCCTACCGGGCGTATAATGGCAAAGGACGAAGATGTATGCCTGCACTGCGGCCTTTGCGCAGAGCGCTGCCCTACATCGGCCTGGGATATGCAACAATTCTTTTATAACGTAACAAAAGCCGGAAAGATATGGCAGGAAGAACTGGTAATAGTAAAGTAAACGACTTTGTAGTACGTTTTGCGAACGTAAACGGCACAGGCTCTGCCAGCGCCAATTTTTTGTTCACCAAATCCATTTTCCGCATGGGGATACCCGTTACCCCCAAGAACATTTTCCCATCGAACATACAGGGCTTGCCTACATGGTACGAAGTGCGTGTGAGCGAAAAAGGATATCTGGGTCGCAGGGAAGGAATTGATTTAGTGGTGGCAGTTAATCCGCAAAGTATGAAGGGCGATGTTGCAAGTGTAATGCCGGGCGGTTACTTTTTATACGACAGCAGTAAAATGCTCCATGCCGAATATATCCGTAGCGATATAAATTACATTGGCATTCCATTAATGGAAATGTGCAACAAGGAATTTACTGATCCGCGCCAGCGCCAGTTATTTAAGAACATTGTTTATGTAGGTGCGCTTGCTGCATTGTTAGATATTGAACTGGGCGTATTCGAACAGCTTTTTAAAGAACAGTTTGCAGGCAAAGAAAAACTGGTGGCACCAAATATGAAAGCCCTGAACATGGGTGTTGATTATGTAAAAGCCAATTTTAAATGCCCGCTCGATATTCGTTTAGAAAGACGAGACTTACTTAAGGATGCAATTTTGGTTGATGGCAATTCAGCTTGTGGTTTAGGTGCAGTATATGCAGGTGCAACAGTTGTGGCATGGTACCCAATTACACCATCTACATCAGTTGCCGAAGCTTTTGATAATTATGCATCTGAATTTAGAATAGATAAAGAAACAGGCAAAAAGAACTATGCTATTGTACAGGCCGAAGATGAGCTTGCTGCTATGGGTATGGTTATTGGCGCAGGCTGGAACGGTGCACGTTCATTTACTGCTACCAGCGGCCCTGGTGTTTCCTTAATGAATGAATTTTTAGGCCTGGCTTATTTTGCAGAGATACCTGCTGTGTTGATTGATGTACAGCGTACAGGCCCTTCGACAGGTATGCCGACACGCACACAGCAATCTGATATTATGGAAGCAGCTTATGCTTCGCATGGCGATACCAAGCATGTGTTATTGTTCCCAAGCACTCCTAAGGAATGTTTTGATATGACTGCCGATGCTTTTGACCTTGCAGAAGAGCTTCAGACACCGATAATGCTTATGACCGACCTTGACCTTGGCATGAACGATCACGTTTCTCCTCCTTTTGAATGGGATGACAAGCGTGTGTATAAAAGAGGTAAAGTATTGAACGCTGAAGAACTTGACAAGATTGAAAGATTTGGCCGTTACTTGGATAAGGATGGTGATGGTATACCTTACCGTACATTGCCGGGTACACATCCAACTAAGGGTGCATTTGTTACACGTGGCACATCGCGCGATGAATATGCAGTATATACCGAAGACGGAGATGCGTACGCCCGCAATATGGACAGGCTGATTAAGAAATGGCATACCGCAAAAGATATGGTTCCTGCACCGCAGATATACCAGAAGAAGAATGAATCATCGTCGGGTATTATTTTCTTTGGCACATCAACGTATGCTGCTGAAGAAGCAATGGATATATTGAAAGAAAAGAAAGTATCGGTTGATGCACTTCGCCTGAAATCTTTCCCTTTCAACAAAACGGTTGAAGCATTTATCAATTCGCACGACAGGATATTTGTAGTAGAGCAAAACCGTGATGCACAATTACGCAGCCTAATGATGATTGAATTAGGGACAGATGCCAACAAACTTATCCCTGTTCTTAATTACAACGGAATGCCTATAACAGCAGATAATATTATTAAACAAGTGTTAGGAGTTTTATCACCTGCACCCCAACTTAAAAAGGTAAGTTAATATGTCATACATACGCCCAAAATTCCGCCACCCAGGTCTGCCTAAAAATGAATTAGGTTATACTATCGATCATTACGAGGGTAGCTTGTCTACCTTGTGTGCAGGCTGTGGCCATGATTCTATAAGCGCCGGTATTGTACAAGCTTGTTATGAGCTGAACATTGAACCGCATAAGGTTGCCAAGCTTTCGGGTATTGGTTGTTCATCAAAAACACCGGCTTACTTTTTGGTTAACTCGCATGGCTTTAATTCCGTACACGGACGTATGCCATCGGTTGCTACGGGCGCTAATTTGGCAAACAGAGATTTGATGTACTTCGGTGTTTCGGGTGATGGCGACAGCGCTTCCATAGGAATGGGACAGTTTGTGCACGTTATCCGCCGTAACCTGAAAATGGTTTATATAGTTATGAATAACGGTTGCTACGGTTTAACAAAAGGACAAGATTCTGCAACTGCTGATGAGGGGTCTAAGAACAAGGCCGGTTCGGTAAATCATTTTGGCGCTATTGATCTTTCGAGTTTAGCGATTGAACTGGGCGCAACATTTGTGGCTCAGAGTTTCTCGGGCGATAAAACACAATTAGTTCCGCTTATTAAAGCTGCTATGAAGCATAATGGCTTTGCATTCATTAATGTTATTTCGCCTTGCGTTACTTTTAATAATAATGTGGGCTCAACCAAATCATACGACTACGTTCGCGAGCACGTGGAAGCCACCTCAACGGTAGACTTTGTACCTGAAATGAAAACCATTACCACAAGCTACGAGGAAGGTACAGTGAAAGGTGTTAAAATGCATGATGGCTCGGTAATACAATTACATAAACTTGCACCGGAATGGGATCCGCAGGACAGGCTCTCGGCTATTAACGCAGTGCAACATGCCAAAGCAAAAGGTGAGATACTTACAGGCTTACTCTATATCAACGAAGAGTCAAAAAATTTGCATGACCTGATGGGCAGCACCAATATTCCACTGAACACACTTCCTGAATCTGTATTATGTCCCGGTTCTGAAAAACTGAAGGACGTTAATGCAGGCTTGAGATAGCATGCCAAAGGGTATTATTCTCCCCAATAATGATAGATGCACATTTCTGTATTATCATGGCTAACTATTATAAAGCCATTTATCTCGGTGCTTTTGGTGTCATCACCTGGTTGCATAAGTTCCCACGCTGTTTTGAAGCGATATAAAGTTAGGTCTGATTTTATCCAAATAGGCTCTTTGAAGAATGTCTTTATAATACTATCAGAGAGGTTTTTTGGTGAAGAAAAAACATAGCCATCGTTGATACTTAATTTGATAATACTATCGGTTGAGTATTTTATACTGTCTACAAGCTTCCATCCATTTAATGAAGCGAACTGTAAAGTTGAATTCGTATTTAGCTCATTTGGGTTTGAAAACTTCCAGTGAATTGCTCTGTAGCCGCCCCTGGGCCCTTGATCACTTATTTTATCTGTTATGTTCTTATTATTATAATCTAACCAAAAACCTGCTATTGTATATTTATGACAAGATGAGATTATTATACCAATAGAGAGAACAAGAATTGTCATTTTTGTTTTCATGCCCAATAAAGATAGGCATTATAATCGCTCAATCTTCTTCTTTAATGTCTGCTTATCTGTTTTTGTTCTGGCAAATGATAAAGCCAACTCTAAATTCTTATAGACTTTATTAGTGCCTATCCCAGTGTAAAATAATAATGATTGTTGTTTAACTGAAGTTTCTCAGCTTCCTTAATCGCTTCTTGTAATTTCAAATGAACCCTTGGGATTTGCACAAAAACAAGGAAATGTTTTTTAAACAGATGAATTATGCCTCACTTTTCACTTCCTCCGGTATACTTACCGCTAACAATGGTACTATCATAAGTACGCCATAGGTAAGTGTTTTAAAATATCCGTAATAGGCATTGAATTCTCCCAAAAGGAAACTTAGGTTGCAGACAATGAACGACAGGGTCATGAATATTATCATTAACCTGTATCTCAATTTCGACATGGTTGTGTAATGCGTCATAAACCGGTAATAGATATAACACAAAGCAGGTGCAGCGAATAAAAACGAATAGTATTGCTGATGCGGAAAGAGCAGGGGAGTAATGAGCAGGAAGTATGATAGCTCCCAAAACCTATGTGTTTTGCCAGCCTTTTTTACAAAAGGCATGGTACGCAGGAAGTAGAGAGAGAAAGCAAGGAATAATAGCCGGGTAATATTTATTACGTATCCTAATTGGGTAATGCTTATGTCAGCAATGTTTCGTTTCATTTGCAATTCGTTCGCTTTAGGCGCCTGATAAACCAATAAGGTAGAGAGCCATGTAGTAATGCTGGCAAAGCCACCCTCATCGGTATCGACTACATGGCGCTGGTTAGTAGGATTTATGAGATTCCACCATTCCGATAACAGGAATTTATTTCTTTCTGTTCCTATTATCAGTACTGGAAGCTCGAGTGATATTCCATAAAAGAGAACGATGAGAAGTGTTGCAAGAAACTCTCTGCGATAAATTAAATAGGGTAGAAGCAGGATAGGTAACAGCTTAAAGTTTATTGCCAATGCAATAAGCAGTGCGCCCAATACAATTTTCCCTTTCCATATTTTTTCTAATCCTTCCAACACCATCCAGAGGATAATAATGGTTATCTGTTGGGCCTCTATATTCGACATTACAAACTTTATGCAGGCAAGGGTGCACATGGCTAAAAATATCCATTGCTGCTTTGCAGGCAATACGCGTATGTTAAAGTAATTACTTGCAATTTTTATAATGCGTATAAGGCAAACGATGTTCAACAAAAGCCAAATGAGTGCCGCAGCAAAAAATGGCAGGAAAGAAAAGGGGTATATAATGCAGGTGAAGAGCGTGGAATAGAAATAATGATAACCATCAACATAAGTTGCCTGGTACATATTTTTACCTGCAAACATATCTTGCGCCGCAAGCAGGTAAATGTAAAAATCGTGTTTGGGAATTGCCGCATAAACTAAATAGGCAAGCACAACCAAAACGGCAACAAGAATAACATACTTGTTCTTCAGCTTGTCTATTACGCTTGCATTTTCAATCATGGCGTTTAGTTACCGCAAAAATCTCCGCTTTCTATGGTCATTTCGGCTGCAAAGTTGGCAATAATGCCCTCAACCGGCTTAGTGCGTGTGGTTACATCGTTCAGGTAAATACGGCTAAGATTCAGCAGCAGACAAATATTACCCCATTTAAGCGGGAATTTTTTTCTCATATCTGCCGCAGTAGCATCGAGCTTTGGACGGAAGGAATACCATGCTTTCTCCTGTATCTTATCTACAATTTTTTGCCCGAACAGGGATGTAGTAATAGCCATTAAAATGCTTTGCGATGATGGTTGCATTTGCACATTCTTAAAATATAAGGTATCGTTCCGCACCATAGGGTTAGCTGTAAGTGTTATATCGCCCGAAACACCAAAACTGAACAGCATGTGTGCCTGGCCCGCAAGATGCATTTTAATAGTTATCATGCTATCCTTTATATGTATAAAAGGGCTTTCTACATACAGGTCCTTATAAGCATCACCGCAATCGTGGTCCTGGCAGGGATAGTATTTGCCGTAAGTAGGTGCAAAGAATTGCTGGTAAAGCTGGTTTTGTAATTCGGTAGCGGGTATGAATACTGGTAGTTTAACTATCTGCTTTATTTTGGCTGTATCGCCGGATAGGGTTACCTGTACCGCTTTATCCTGTTGGCTTTGTTGCAGGCCTTTGGGTCCTTTACAACCTGAAAGCGAATAGATTACCAAAAGTAAAATGCACAGTCTTTTCATCCCTCTACTAATCAGTACAAAAGTACATTAAAACCAGTATCTTCGCAGCACCTATAAAAATGAAAAAGGCTTATTTATTAATATTACTTGTAATGCTATTTGCAGGAGCAAAGGCGGGTGTTGTGAAACACGACAGTATTACTGATTCATGGTCGGTAACTTATAATGGTAAAGAGATTTTAGCTTTTAAAATAAATAGTGTGCAAACATACCTGATTGATACTATAGCTGATAGTAGTTGGATTACGGTTGATTATTACACCGAACAGCCCTGTGAAAAATGCCAGAGTCGTTTACAGTTCAGGGATGAAGATGGTAAAGCAATGGCAACATTAGAGAAAAAAGGTTTTGGTTCAGGCAACCCATTCCGCTTTCCTGGTAAGACTTTCAGGCAAATGATGCGCAACCATAAAATGTTTCTCTACTTTTCTGCCAATCCCGATGGCTGGGGCACCTGGGTGTTTTTAGGCATAGTGCAGACGAATAAGCATTAAGTAATCTGTAGTTGTTAGTGGGCGGAATTACTTTCTATCCAGCATCTCTTTGCTCCAGCCTGCGTATTTTGATTTATCGCTGTCGTCGGCAACAAGTCTAAAGTAATCGTTGGCCTTCGTTGAGTTCTTATCCTTACGGTAGTAATACATGCCCAGGAAATAAGCTGCGGCGCTTTTATGGAAGAAGTTATCAGAATTCAGTAATTGCTCCCATTTTTTATTTGCTTCTTCCTGCTTATCGGCTTTATAACATGCCCAGGCAGAATAAAACAGAAGATCTTCTTTTTCGCTTTTAGTAATGGTGTCAGTTTTAATTTCATCGAATGCTTTTACGGCATCATTATAACGGAAATTATAGGTAAGGCATTCTGCATAGTTAAATGCAGGCCCGAAGTAAGGGGTATGCTCCTTGTAATATTTATGTATTAATATTTTATAGGCATCGCTGAGTTCAAGGTGGGTGAGGTGGTTGTATGATGTCATACTATTATCGAACTGGCTGCTGAGCATATAACCGGTAATTTGTGTTCCGAATCCACTATCCTGTACTGATGCAGCATATTCTTTAAAGGGTGTCTTCCAGTCTTTACCCTGCATAAATGCCAACAACCCTTCATACACCAGGTAATCTTTGGTGCCGGCCATTTGCCACGCTTTATGGTTGGTTTCAATAGCCTCTGTATAGTCTTCCAATACGCCATATATAAACGATACATTCCTATAGCTCACTGCATCAACATATGGTTTATGCGATGCCTTATCGGCACACTCTTTGGCTTCCTTTAAATCTCCATGCCTGTAATATTCCGCCGATATATCGCTCCATGTGCCACCCTGGTCAGGAAACAGGTCGGCAATTTTACGGTACACTTTCATGCCTTCATCAAATGCATTTCTGTCGAGCATATTACGGGCATAATCTGACCAGCTATAAGCCGTGGTAGAGTCAGTTTTTAGATTTTTCTTTGCCCTGTCCAGCATATCCGATAGTTTATCAACCTGTAACGACATGGAATAAATATAACAGCATCCTGCGTAAATGTCTTGCCTTGTTTTATCAAGTAATAAAGCTTTTTCTAAATAAGCCGTTACTGCGTTAGCTGTATCTGCAGGCAGTATTAACTTACTTTCTTCTATTGCCACTTCTCCTGATTCCTCATATATCGATTCATCTATATTACTGTTGAGTGCTATCCCGGGCTGCGATTTGGAGTAACGGTAAAAAATAACATTGCCTTTCATTACATAACCGTCAGGATTTTTAGGGTTTGCTTTTATGAATCTGTCAATCACTTTATTGGCACTATCGTATTGTTCACTGGTAATTAATGGAGTACTTATTTCCTTAATGTCTTGTTGCGATAATGCCATAAAAGGGCTTGTCAATAAAATGAGCGGTAAAAATATTTTTTTCATAAAAGAAAGTGGTTGATAATTTTATTGAACTTTAATGATCTTTTTTTGGCTTATCAAAGAGTTGTCTTTATTCAGTATTCTGATAAAGTAAACGCCGTTTGGCTGATTGTTTAAATTAATTGTAAATGGTGAGTTGTAAATTGTAAATGGGGTAGAATAAACTTTTTCTCCCAGCATATTATAAACTTCAATGGTATTCGTAATTCCTAATTCGTAATTCGTAATTTGAACGGTGAATACACCGTTGTTACTTGGATTCGGATAAATAGCAATGCCATCGTCATTGTTTATAATGTTGAACCCGGTTACCGAAGTTGTGTCTGTTAGTATAAAGTGGTAAACAGTTTGGGTAGGGAGAGTATATGTAAACTTGTTACCTGTAATGGTAATGCTGCCAATATGATGAATAAGCGTATCAGTTTTGGTGAGGGCATAGATATCGGCTTTGTTGAATTTGGTATTAGCGGTAATGTTAACGGTTGCTTTTAAAGTAGAATCATAATCCTTGTTCATTACAACAATGTTCATCATAGCCGTATCGGTACTTTGCAATGAAGCATACACCGATGACGTACGCCAGTTGTTGGTGTTGCCATATACGTGCCAATCGCCAAAACTTCCTTTCTTTCCGTTATAGTTCCTGAATATTTTAAACCCTGAGCCCCAGTATTGGTTAACAGGCCCCCATACCGAACACCAGTAAATACCATAGCGGCCTGAAATACCAAGCATATCTGCCAAAGCAATGCCACCCGAAATATCATTTTCTCCTCCGAAGCTGTATTCAGTAAAGGCAATTTTTGTGCCGGGGTAATATTTGTTTATACCATATTGAACTGCGGGTATGTATGCAACAGGGCTATAATACTGGCCTATCCAACTATTTTCGACATACGTTGAATCCCATAAGGTGCGTGGAGCTTCCATACGTGCTATGGCAACGCCCTTATCGTTATTGCCACCATCAACTACTTCAAGCGTGCTGCTATTATCTAACCCTTGTGCCGATGAATAATAATGTATATCATAAACATCTAACAAACGGTGCCCGATAGAATCGGAAGCATGCTTCATAAAATGCAAATAGGCATAAGCGAAATTGCTGTATGATGAATAACTGCTCCAGTCGGTTGCATTTTGGAAAGTGAGGTAGGAGTTATAACCATAATCTACCGGGCCGAAAACATAGGCAACAGAGTCCATGCGTTTAATAGTTGCAGCCAGTGAGGTTGATTTGCTTATGGCCTCTGCTATGGTAGGCTGGTTAGGGTGCATCAATGGGTCCGAGCCGTTCCATATCGACCATTCATTATCCATTTCGTAATTCTTAATGCCTTTAGCAGTGTATGATTTACCAAACTGTGTAATAAGGTTGTTCATGCATTCATCAACATAAATAAAACCATCGGCAGTATCGGGCTTAAAAGAAAAAGCAGAGCCTTTTTTGTTTACTACCTGTCTCCAGCGCGGAGATGGAGCCTGTTGTGCACTGCTCACCACTCCGTTGCCATCGCGCGCCACATAACCGGCCATAGGCAATGTAATAAGCGAACTGCAATTCATAACCAATGAAGTATCATGAAAAGCAGAGTTTACAATATTGGGTGTTAAATATTGGCCAGATGGTAAACCGGCGTTCCATGGTAAGTAGTTGTCGTTATCATTTATATAATCATTACCACCGTTCGAGAAATTGTCTTCCCAGTTGTATGAAGTCATGCGGTTACCACCTAAGCGGCGGCCGGTAATATTTTCGGGCCTGTCATTGCTTTGCCCGTTGGTACTGTATATATATGGGCTTATAGCCTGGCGCTCCTTGTTGGTGTTAATAGTGAGTGTAGCAGTAAGCTGTGCATTTAGCCAAAGTGGTAAGCTGCAAACAAAGAGGAGTAAATATTTTTTCATGTTTAATCGTATATATCAAATATACGAAATAGAAATGTAAACTACTTGTTTACATAGGTTTTAAAGTAACCGCACTCCTTAATTACTTCCTGGTAATATTTCGTGTTGGAGTAAGTGCTTTTCATCATGGCAAAATAATCACCTGCTTTAAAATCGCCTATATAGCCTTTAGGTTTATGGCAAAAGAAGTAATTCTGTTCGCACTTGGCAGCCATAAAACAGCACTGGGCCTTAAACTCAGGATCTTTTGATGCATCTATGGCTTTCTTGTAATATTCAAGTGCTTTGCTGCAATTTACATAAACAGGCAATGAATCTGTCCCCGATGTATTGGAATATTCCCAAAACTCAAAGAATGAACTACCTATGTAATACCCCTTAGCGTCATAAATGTCCCTGCTGTTACCAAAATAACTCATATTATAATAACCATTGGCCAATTGGAAATATGTCTGTGCATCTTTAGGGTTCTTCTGAACTATATCTTCCATATCTATCATTTTCTGAACGAACTCTTTTTTAGTATAAATAGTTTTCTCACTGTCCTGGTGGTCGCAATCGTGACAATCGTTTATATGTATCATGAAAGGGTTGGCTGTAAGTTTTTCTTTTCCTGCCGCTGCATCTTCATTAAAATGCGCCATCGCATTTTTAAGTTTATAGCTATATATCGAATTAACTGCCTGAATTTCTATCAAGTCAGTTTTACTATATTGAAGTTCACGCCATGCGTATGTTTCAAAAGCAGATTTGTCTTTTTTGTCCATGAAAGCCTTTAAGGTATTGAGCAAATCATCGTTATGCATTTCACCATCACTAAGTTCATGCTTAAAGCAGGTTGATTTAACAATATCTTTGGCATATTTGGTTTCCAGAATTTTTGTTACCCACCTGTAAGCATCGCCCCGTCTGAATTCCCTGGGATGCTCTTCCCCTCTCAGCCATTCGAGTTCCGGCGCAACTTTTTCTTCAAATTTTTTATCTCCGGCTTTGCCCAGTTTCACTAGGTCGAGCAATTCTATTAACCTTATCTGCTCTTGTACAAGGGTGTCTTTTGCAGCTTCCTGTTTTGCTTTGTCAATGTATTTCTGAAAATCCTTATCTCCGATAACCCAGCATAAATAACCGGCGGCAAGATTCCATTCGTATGGCTTTGCCGTGTTTTCTTTGCCTGCCGTTGTTTTTAAAAAAGCAACCAGTTCTTTATTTATATTGCCTGTGTTAATATAGTCCAGGCTGTCTGTTTCTCCTTCGCCATAAGGCCCGTATTGGTGCAGAAAATGTTCTTCTTCAACATTTATGGTTCGGGCAAGTAACAGGTCCAGCAGGTCAGATTTCGGATCAAGGGCATAGACTTCTTTCATGGCACGGAACGGATCCCTGTAAATGCCTAACATTTGCCACAACACAGCTTTTTGCCTGGTGTTTTTTGCCATATTAAGGGTTTGTTGCCAGTCCTCCTCTTCCTGCGGATGAAAACTAAAGTATGCCGATATCTTCATGGTATCACAGCCATCATAAGCTAAGGAATAGAAATAGTTGGCAGTACCATATTGTTTGTTCCTGTTATAGGCTCCGGCCAGGTAACCAATAGATCGGTATTTAATGCTATTGTTAGTTGATTCAATTATCTTCTTCCTGTCAGTATAAAACTGAATGCATTTATCATTCTCACCGCTCATGTAGTATAGCCTTAATACCTGGAATGCATAACGCTGGCGCACAAAATCGCTGTTGGCATTACCTATTTGTTTAATACCGCCATCGGCAAGTTTTGCCATACCTTCCTTATCATCAAGCGGGTTGTCGTTTTTTCTGTCCTCATCCCACCAGCCCACATTATACGCCGCATATTTTTCGCAACGCCTCGCAAAACCTGTATAGAATAAAAAGTCGAGCACAGACTTTGTATCTGCTGCCTTTAAAATTGAATTCCCTTTTAGTTCATCACTTATAGGATAGTCCGCTTTTTTAATAGAAAGTATAAGTGTGTCAATTTCTCCCAGCCTGGCATCATATAATATATAGCTCAGGTCATTCTTCTTAATTTGCTGCTTAAAGTAGTTTTCCCATTCAATAATATTTGTGGCCTTAAAATCTGCAAGGTAATTTTCCTTGTAGGAATCCTCATATAAAGGGTAAAAGGCACGAAAGAATACATATGCTGATTTATTGTGTGTTATTTCGGGTGCAAAAAAAGAGGTGGGATAATAAGTCATCTCCACATCGGCACAGGCAAACATAATGCCCGCAACAAGTACTATAAGGCTAACGGGAAAGAGTGTAGATTTTTTCAAGGTCTTTTTTATTATAGGTTGAAAGGTATAACGAATCATATTCAAATAAGCTTATCGTGCGGGGTTCGTTCTTCAAGTATTTAGCCACATTGGTGGCAGCATCTTCACAAATTTCGGGTGTTACTTCTTCTGTTTTAACGGTATCACTTTTCATAAAATATTTCCCTCTGAAAAAGAACGAACCGCGTGAAACAAATATATTGTTTCCTGCCGAGAGAAACATGGCGGTATCGGCAAAGTCTTTGTTAAGGGCTTTCTCTATAATATCCTGCACTTTCCCATTCCTCGCCCAGATTGCCCACGAGTATACAGGTAATGCAACATCTAAAGGTAGGGTATAGGCTGATACATAAGTTACATACTTGTCGGCATCTTTATCATTGTAAATGGAATTGTAGCCCGGCACCGAATTAATTGAACCCATATTATAGAACATAAGCATACCCCTGTCTACAGGTGGTACGCCTGTTTTGTCGGCATATTTTATTTGGTGCAGGCGTATGGTTGCTGAAACCAATTGCCCGGTAGATTTGAATTTATTGCGAAAGAAAGATAACAGAGCAAAGTATTTGCTGCGTGTTGCATCGGTCCAGTCACAATCGAATTGCAGTTCTTTATAGGCTATTTTATTGGTAGTGACTATGTGCTCCACTTCATCATATATGTGTTCTGCCAGCTTGTTAATACTATCGCCATCGGTATTATTGAGCGATCTGGTGGTTATATATACTACAGGCACATATTGAAACTTATCAGTTGGTTCAGCTTCAAATTTCATTTCAGCTACAGGCAGTGCCCTGTTATATGTTTCATCCCACGACACATCAAAAAAATGCAGGTATAGTTTTTGCACGCCTGCATCTTTTAAATAGGATATATCGGTTTTGTCAATGTTGAAATTGCTTTTCCAGTAATAAAATGCAAGGGTGGTTTTGTCTCCGGAATGCTTGCAGCTTACCAGGAACAGCAAAACAATAGTAATAATGAAGTATTTTCCCTGGCTATGATACATTTTTATAACCTGCGCCTTAAAAACTCAACCACTATATAGCCAATGAGTGATAACACAAGAGCAATAGAGAAATTTGTGAAGGTGAAAATGTCCTGTACTGCCCACCAAAGCCCTTTAGTTTGGCCCATACCTGAATGCGTATACTCACCCATCAACAGGTTTGAATAGAAGAGAAAGATGATAAAACCAACCTCCAATATTGCCCTCCAGAAGGGCGATATTCTTTTAATGACCTTATTTGGTTCGTGCTTTGCCATGGTATGTAAATATACAAACTCTATTCTTTTACCAGTCCGTAATAATATACATCGGTAAGCTTTCCGTTGGCTCTTTTAAAGTCTTTTCTCAGTACGCCTTCTTTTACAAAACCGTTTTTTAACGCTACGCGCTGGCTGGCAATATTTTCGGGCGCTACGCGTAAAAACAGTTTATTCATTTTTAATTTGTTAAAGCTGTAGTCGATTATATGTTTCAGTGCTTTACTCGTAATTCCCTTTCCTTCCTGTTCCTTGTCAATAAAATAAGCAAGCTCGGCTTTGGGGGTTCTCCAGTCAATGCTTTTAATAAATACTATGCCAATGGGTTTTGAAGTTTTAGTATCGTGTAGTATAAAAGTAAATGTTTCTTTTCTTTCGGTTTGTTGTATTTTCTCTAAAATGTATTTTTTTGTGGAGCTAATATCAACCATAGAACCTACCGACACAGGGAAATAATCAACGAGTCTTTCTTTATCCCGCAAAACCATTTTGAGTAATAAAGTTGCGTCGTTAAGTTCAGGCGTACGCAGTATATAATTGTCAAATTGCATTGTATGTATAAAACATGAATGGTAAATATACAAAACAAGCTAATGGGTATGATTTAACTTTTAACTTTGAAAGCCATGCGAATAGCTATGAACAGAAATGGTTTTATAAAAGTTGCTCTTATGCTGACTATTGCCGGCGAGGTACAATCACAGAGCATAGTGCCGGTATTAAACCAAACTAATTCTATTTCACTAATAACAAATGGCGGTGGTGGCCCGGCAACCGGAGCCAATGTTTGGGGATATGCATTTGGAGATTACGCTTTTGTATACCACGGCGATTCAGCAGGCAGAGGAACCTCAATGCAATATAAAGGGCTAGGTGCGCAAACGGGTACCAAATATCAAAATGCAATTGAAATAAGACGAGCCTATTTAGGCTTTAATTATACTATTAACGAAAAATTTTCAGCCTACGCTGTGTTAGATTACCAGGGTGATTATGATGTAAATAATAACCGAACCGTTTATTTGAAGTTTATTTATTTTAAATGGAAGAACATTTTCAAAGGTAGTGACCTTAAAATAGGGCAGCAAGCCACCAACTCATGGGCAAATGCTTATAATACTGAGGCCCTAATGGGCTACAGGTGCATTGAAAAAACAATAATGGATATGCATAAAGTTGACGTGTCGGCAGATATGGGAATAGCACTGGATGGTAAGCTATGGACAAATAAACATGATGATTCTGCCCGGGTACCTTCTTTTATAGGGTATAGCGCCATGATAGGCGATAATTCGGGCAATGTGCCTGTGCCTGTATTTACCGGGGCAAGAACACCGCCAAATAGTACAACCGATAAGGATAAAAAATTCAGATTGAATGCATTCTTAAATACATTGAATGGCTCGCTTACGGTGGGTGCTTATGCCGACTATATTAACTATGGCGGTGTAGCATATAAAACAAGCAAGCTATACCAAAACGCTACATCTACATTTAAAGTTTACGCAGCGTATAACACAATAACATTCGGGTTTGGTATTGAATGCTTTATGCAGAATAATACCAATGGCGAAATAGAAACCTATGCATCGGCCCCGGTAAAAAATGATACGGTAACCGCAAGCCAGGCCGGAATATCTGTATTTGCGCATGCAACTATTATAGCAGATAAACTAAATGTTTTTGCGCGGTACGATATGTATAAACCAGATGCTATATACCAATATACTCCAGGTGAAATATACACCAGCTGGCTGCAGCCGGGTGCAACCTGGAGTGAAACATTTATAAGTGCAGGGCTTGATTGGACACCTGTGAATGATAAAAAAGTTCATTTCATGCCCAACATATGGTATTATGGAATTAAGAATGGTTACGGATCTGATTTTTTGAAAAACGACAATTATATTATCTATCGTTTAAGTTTTCTCTATTCTTTCAAATAGAATAACGAAAAATTATAGTAGTTGCACTATTATTAAATTTGAATCATAAATAATAAGTATGCTTCTTTCTTATTTTATTAAAGGAATTATAATTGGCTTTTCGGTAGCTGCTCCCGTTGGGCCAATTGGTGTGTTGTGCATTAAGCGCACCCTGACCGAAGGCAGAATATCGGGCCTTGTTACTGGTATGGGTGCTGCCGTAGCCGATACTTTTTATGGCGTTGTTGCCGGCTTTGGCTTAACTGTAATTTCAAGTTTGTTAATGTCTCAGCAAGCTTTAATACGCACCATTGGCGGTATGATATTGCTTTACCTGGGTATACGCATACTTATTAGCAAGCCTGCCGATGAGGCTGCAAAGGCAGAAAGCAAAAGCTTGTTTGGTAATTTCATATCTACATTATTGTTAACCGTATCTAATCCCACTACCATACTTTCTTTCATAGCCATATTCTCTGCCATTGGGGCAGGAGTGGGGCAAACGGGATATATGCCTGCTACTGCTGTTGTAGCCGGAGTTTTTCTGGGCTCATCGGCATGGTGGTTAATACTTAGTACTGTTGTTGGTATGTTGCGCTACAAAATAAATAACAATGCCCTGTTATGGATAAACAGGGCATCGGGTGCAGTAATTATTTTATTCGGACTATGGTCAGAATATGCGGCTACTGTTAAATAAATATCTTCTCTACTTCGGCCGACATTTTTTTGCGCTCCACCATATCATGTACAAAAGCTTTACCTTCTTTGGTGCGTATTATAAAGTTTTTGGTTTTTCCGCCGCTGCTATATAGTGTGCAGGCCAATAAAAAAGCTTCATTCGATTTTACGCCGTAACTGGTAATAACAATATTGTAGCGTACCACATCTATCCTGTCAACATCGTTCCAGCTAAAAAAACTGCCGAATAGTTTTTTAATAGTTATACCATCATCGGTAGTGGTTATGCGGTAGCAACCAGCCGCTATTACATATATGAAGAGCGGTATGGGTATAATAAACAAACAGAAAAGCCCGTAGTTCATTGCAATTTGCATACCCCGAGACATGCCTGCCATGGTTTTGGTAATAAACATCCAAAACTGAATGGGGTAGGTACGCTTACCTCCAATGCCTTGTGTTGCCGGCTCTGCTTCTTCAGTTTTATTGCTCCACACCAATGGCGACGGAACCTTCAATTTTAATTCTTCCAGGAACTTCTTCCCGTTATCATCGGTCCTGTCGAACTGTACCACCTGGAACATACCTTCTTTACCATTCTTGGTAATTTTAATGTTCAATTGCAGCTTATCGCTCAAGGCAGCCTCTTTTAAAATAATGCTGCTTACATCTATAAGTGGCGCGGTCTTTTTTACAAACAATACTTTGGTATAAAGTTGCTTGTCGTCGGTAAAGCCCATAGTAATTGCATCGAACTGATACGAGCTGGTTAAGTTAATTTCAGCCATTGGTTGAGAGGTTTAAAAGTTATTATATCACCGATATACCTGTAGAGTATAACTTAGTACGAAGATAGCAATAATATATTGAAAACCAAATTGTTACCTGGGAAATTTAATGTGATTTTAATGTGAAGTTTTGCTTCTCAGAATCTATACGATTTAGTGTATAATTACCCTTCCGCAGGAAATGAAATTGCCCGATGGGCTCATTACTTTGTAAATGTATATTCCGGCAGGGTGGCCGCTAAGATCAATTATTAATTGTGAATTATTAATTGTGAATTGAGATGAATACACCTTTTCTCCTAATACATTATAAATTTCTACTGTTGACTTTGGGCTAGTACCTGATAACTCTATTGTAAATAAGCCATTGTTAGGATTTGGGAATACAGATACGCTGCCGGCTGAGGTAGAGATTGCATTGACAGCCGTGGGTAAATTTGAAAGTGATGCAATATGGTTTGCCGGAGCGCCACCTGCACTGTCGAACTGGCCACCTGCATATAAAGCAGAATTATAAACTACCAATGCAAGTACGTTATCATTCATGCCAAGCCCTAAAGCCGACCATGTGGTTCCATCCCATTTGGCAATGTGGTTTGCAGGGCTTCCGCCTGCATTTAAAAACTGGCCACCAATATATAATGATCCGTTGAAACTTGTCATAGCAGCTACATTATTATCAGTACCTGTACCAACAGCCGACCATGCGGCACCATCCCATTCGGCAATATTATTAGCAAGGCTGCCACCTGCCTGTGTAAAGTTTCCACCCGCAAAAAGAGTGCTGTTGTAAACAACCAATGAACTTACAAACCCGTTGATTCCCTTACCCAGGGCCTGCCATTTTCCTCCGGTCCATTCGGCAATACCATTAGCGGCAATACCTCCGGCACTATCAAACGAGCCTCCTACATACAGGTTACTATTAAAAACCACCATAGATTGTACATAGCCATTAACTCCGGTACCTACAGTAGACCATTTTGTTCCGTTCCATTTTGCAATATACCCTACCTGTTTGCCACCTGCACTATCAAATCCACCACCAACATATAGATTGCCTTTGTAGCTCGCCATGGCATAAACAATAAGGTTAGTACCGCTGCCTAATGCGCTCCAGTCGGCTCCGCTAAGCGCAGCAACATTATTAGCAGGATTACCATTTGCCTGGCTGAATAAGCCACCTGCATATAAAGTTGAACTAAATGATGTAATTGACCAAACGCCGGCATTTGAAATGCCACCGCCAACACTTTGCCATATATTACCATCCCATTGGGCTACACGGCCTGCCGGTGCACCGCCCGCATTAGAAAATGAACCACCTGCGTACAGGCTACCGCCCGATACGTACAATGAGTTGATGGTTTTATCGGTACCACTGCCTACTGAATCCCATGTTTGAGCATAGGTTACTGCCGATAGCAGAAAAAATGCTGCCGTAATTGTTAGAGTGGTAATTAGTCTTAAATAGAGCGTTTTCATAACATTTGAGATCTATATATTATACGCACCTAAATCGGTAAAAGTTACCCTTTACAGCCATTTTATGTAAAGAAATGTTAAATAGATATGCGGGTAGTAGTTAATGAGCTGAAAAACAAGAACTTTTGAGCTATGATTTTACTCATGTTAATGGAGGCAATAGATAAGAAAACCAGGTAGTTATGGTAAGCTACCTGGTTTAAATGTTAAATAATAAACAATGTGGTGATTTGTTACAATACCTCTATTTTACCTCTTACAAGGTACATCTGAAGGATCTCTTTTTTATGGATGTTGGACGGAGCAAACTTTGGGTTTTCGCTCTTTAACACCAGTTTGTTATTATCCGAAGGGTGAGGGGCTATGTACTTTACCACGCAATAATCAGGGGTAATAACCACATAAGGTTCACCATGCATAATAAGGTTCTTGTCCTGTATGTGTTTACATACTACTATATCACCGCTGCGGTAGCGCGGGTACATACTGTCACCCGAAACACGCAATGCAAGTGTACAATCAACAAAATATGGAATAGTGATAAAATAAGCCGGGTTAACTACGTTATCGCCGAATTTCTTAATCATGCCTGCACTTAGATGTGCATCATAGTAAGGTATTTTCTGGGCCACGTTCATTTTAATTCCCTTGTTCTTGTTCTGAGCCTGTTCAATGATCTTGCCCTGCTTCTCATCCATAAACATAGGTGGCTCATTGTTGAATATGTAGTTTTTGTTTATACCATAAGTATCGCAGATCTTGTGTATCCACTTAAGCGGGGCGTTCTGCCCGCCCGAGCGTATACGGCTGAATGATTGCGGCGCATAGTTGATCTTTTTTGCAACCTGGTACATGCTTATGCCTTTCTGCTTCTTTAGTGTGTCAAGGGCTTCAATGAGCCTTTTTGTGTCCGGTGCTGTTTTCATAGAGTTGGGTTGTTGATAAGTATTTAGTTAAAATGTTTATTAGTATTTAATATTATGTTTATGTTTGCATTCAACAATTTATTGCACAAATATAAAATATATTATTAAATAACAAACCACTAAATAAAAAATTAACATTAGCGGATTACAGGTACGCAAAAAAAAATAAAATCAATACCACCATATACCCTTTACTGTTCCGGCAGGCTGCTATAAAGCAACAGGCTTCTGCCTGACAGATTTAGTTCAATAAAAGGGGACGGAAACCACAAAACACTAACATGATACTAAAAGCGCTTATGATAATAGCAGCTATGCTCTTGCTGCCTCTGTTAGCAGAGGGTATAGCCTTATTCATTAAGAATAAATTTTAACCACACCACTATGACAATATCATTAATAAAAGAAATACACCCCGAAAGCAGGAAGGTACGCTTTTCGATAGAAAAAGACGGGCAGTTTGTAGATGGCACCCTGACCATAAACGAAGAAGCTGCAAAACGAATGTATGAAGCTGCAAAAAAATCGGGTGGCAACAGCATTTGGGAAAGGGAGATAATAGAATCGATTGAAACAAATTAGTAAACAAATTATTTAAATAAGTTAAAAATGAAATACAGTGTTTTTTTGAAAAAGGCCGATGGTACTTATAAAGTAACAGGATACGAATGCAGGAAGGAAGACGCATCGAGGCAGTTGGCTCTTTACCTGTTCAGGCATTATCCTGTTAGTTTCTTCGACGACGCTTTATCTGAGAATGGCGATACTGAGAAGATATTAAAGGACAGCCGCAACGGTTTAATTGTTTGGCGCCAGGGTGACATGGAATGTAAGTTGCCGGAAGGCTTCTTTTACGTAAATGAGAATATAGAGGATACTACAAAGGAACAGAAATGGTGGGAAAGCTGTTTGCCACAGTCTAAAAAAATGGTTATTGAAATTGATATTAAGGAATCATATAATAAAGGCTTTGGCGAAGGCTATATGCAGGGGCTTGAGGAAGGAAAGGATGAAGGTTACCGCCAGGGAATACAGGATTTTTTGTGCCAGGTACAACTAAATTAATTTGATGATGTGCAGATTTGATAATATGATAATTATTTGTGAATTCTATTATTGCTTAGAACCTACGGTGTTTTCTGCCATTATCAAATCATCAAATGGTCGAATTATCAAATTAATCTATTCATAATTATGTCAGAGACTTCTGCCTTTCTTTTTTATTCGCAAGATTTCCTTTTAGGCACGCTTACTCTCCCTATGGATGACAGGGGTAAATATATTACCCTGTTATGTTACATGCATGGCCATGGACGGCTTAATGAGGAAATGGTAAAGCAGTTGGTTGGCGATATATCAAACCCCTTACGCGCGAAATTTAAGTTAGATGAAAATGGTTTTTGGTATAATGTCCGACTGGAGAAAGAAGTAAATGACAGAGAAAAGTTTGTAAAGTCGAGGCGCAATAATGGCGGCAAAGGTGGGAGGAAGAAACAACAGCAATCCATTCGTCATTGCGAGGAACGAAGCAATCTCAGTATTGAGAAAAACGGAGACTGCCACGCTCCGCTCGCAATGACGGACGTTCGAGGGGCCTCAATTCCTCCTTTACCTGAACATGTAAAGGCAAAGTTTATAGAGTGCGGGTTGCCTGCTATAGAAGCCGAATATGAGACACTGAAGTTTATGGCATTCTATACCGGTACAAACTGGACCACCAGCCGGGGCAATAAAGTGGTGAATTGGAAAGCATCGGTTACCAACTGGTTTTTAAATAGAAATAAGTTCTCGAAAAATAAACAATATAAAACACTAACTGAACAATGGCTGGAATAGCACAAATGCTGATTCAACTTGCTGATAGCAGCATACTTAAAAGGTTCAGCACCACAGAGCGGTCTCTTTTGCAGAATACTGAAGGGAAGAAGATATATGATTGCAACGACAGCGAGCTAAAACAAATGCTTGCCTATTGCTGTCTAATGGTGGGCATTGAACGGCCGCCGGGCGAAGATAAGAAGATGGTGCTCATTTCCTTCCTTCGTAAAGATCACGGCGCGCTAACCAATAAGCAGGTGGGGCAGGCATTTGAACTTGTTGCAGCCGGTGAGCTGGGAACAGATGCACAGGAGCATTATAATAATATTTCGCCCATGTATTTGAGCAACGTAATTCGTGCGTACCTGCAAAAGTTAAATGGTGTTAAGCACCGATACGAATTAAAAAAGCGTGTTGAGGATGTTCCTAAATGCACGCCTGAAGCATATTATAAAAGATTGGTGAAAGTTATTGAGGAATGTAGTGTAATTCCGGCCTTTTGGGCATGGGATGAAGTGTATGATTATTTGTGCCAGGTAGTGGCAGGTATGAAGTTACAGGCTTCTGCCGGAGAAAAAAAGGAAGCGGTTATAAAGTATTTCAGGGAAAAATACCCGAAAGCTATACTACAGGTGTTAAGTAAATAATTAAAGAGTCCATAATTGGGGGTGGAAATGATAAACAAGGTGATTTTTAAAAAGGTTAGAAATGTGGAAGGATTCAGAAAGCTATTTGCAATGGTTATATACCGCCTATGAGCAATTTAACGTAGCCAAGTTTGTGTACGATAAAAAAGGCATTAAACTATTTTACAATAAAGCCTATTGGAACAGGCGTTTTAAAATGGAAATAAAAAGGGTAGAGGAAGAAGTGGCGGAACTAAAAAGCGAATTGAAATAAATTATTGCAACTGGAACCTTATAGGAATAGTATACTGCACCCTTACCGGTACCCCGTTTTGCATTCCCGGAGTCCATTTTTTCATCATGGATAATACACGCACAGCTTCTGCATCGAGCCCGGGCCCTCCCGGAACACCGCGTAATACCTTTATGCCGCTAACACTACCGTCTTTTTCAATTACAAAAGTTGCGTAAACAGTGCCGGTTATGTTCTTTTCTCTTTCTTTTTCAGGATATTTTATGCTGTCTGCTAAAAACTTATAAAGGTCGCCGGGGTATTTGGGCATTTGCTCTGCAACAGTAAAAATGTAATTGCTGTCGGAGGCCTGGTATGGTCTTGAAGAATAGATGCGTGGCTTTGCATAATGGGCCGTTTCGTCATTACGATGAGGTACAGTCTGCAGTTGTTCCTGAGCATTTGTATATATAAAACTCAGGCTAAATAAAAAGGTAAGGCAAAGTGTTTTCATACTTATGGTTTTTATTTTATAATGATCATTTTTTTGCTCATTTTTATGTCGGAAGTTGTAATGGTGTAATAGTAGATACCAGCAGGAAGGTCTTCGTTAAAAACATAATTGTTCTGCCCTACATTTTTAAAGCCCAGGTTTTTTGATGATACTTTTTGCCCTTGTGCGTTGTATATATCAATCATCACATTGCGGCAGGGGCGCTGTAAAATATAGGTAATGGTAGTTTTATCGGTAAATGGGTTTGGGTAATTGCTTACAAATGCATTTGTGTTTTTTAGTTCACTAATACCTGTAATGCGTGTATCAAGTTTATAAATTGTATTTCCGCCTGCATACATAATTGTATCACCAAAGCGCCTGAAGCGGTTAACATAAGGTTCTGGGGAATATTGGCCCAGTGTTTGAAATGCAAAACTACTGTCAATTTTCCATGTATTTCCCCAGTTAGTTGTTATGTAATTCATACCCGACCAGCCACCGATCCAGCCGGTAGAATCATTTATAAAGCCACAGCCTTCTTCATCGTACCCGGTAATAAAAGGCTTTTCGACCCAGGTTTTGCCGCCATCGGTAGTACATGTAAAGTAAGTTTTATAAGTTGTTTGATACCCTTGCAATTTACCTGTGTATTCAATACTTCCGTAGCCAATATTTCGGCTCGGGAAAAATATTTTCCACACATGGTCAGTATCACCGCGTGTAGCCTGGTAAACTGTTTGCCATGTATTACCTCCGTCAACCGTATGCAGTATAACTGAGTTGGCTCCGTTTTGCCCGGTTATAAAGCCGGTATCTTTACTCCAGAACCAACCGTCAATCAATCCTACTGAGGCATAAGGGCTCATGTCTTTAGTTACCCAGGTTTTGCCTTTATCTTTAGTCATGGCTAAAACCGGCGGACCGTAATATCTCCCGTAAGCATATACCACCGAATCTGTTACTACCGAAATACCACAAATACCTTTTGGCCTTGGATATGGCAGGTTAATGGGTTGTAGTGTTTTACCCCCGTCGTGTGTTGAGTAAAGTGGAATAGTATCATTAGATATTGTAGTATCAGCAAGGTTTCCAATCCAGCCATTGAGCGAATCGGCAAAGCCTACGCAACGATAATAAGTTTGTGAGCTATCGTGATTCAGTTTCCAGTTCATGCCGCCGTCTCTGGTTTCCCATATTTGGCCTAAATTAATAACCGGCGCAGCAATGGGTTTAACAGCCCATCCTATTTTAGGATTTAAAAAATAAATGTCATCAAAACGATAAGGTGATGTGGGTGCTGATGGCAATGCCTGCCAATCAAACTGTGCCGAAGATGCCAGTGAGGAGATAATCATCACAACTAATAACAGTTGTAGCTTTGTCATAGAAGAGTAATTTCTATGCACAAACATAAGCAAAACCCTGTGAATTTCTTTTATGTAAAGATTATTAGTAGATTTACGTTTCATTAAAACCGCTATATGATTAGGTTATTTAGAAGACTGCTTTACCTAATTCTTCCGCTTACATTATTTTTTTCTTTTAATAAACTTAATGCACAAACATGGTCGTCAGTCGGAGACGGGGCCTATGGCGGGTATGTGTATTCATTATGTCCATTCGATTCGGTGCTTTATGCAGGAGGTACTTTTATTGGCCCCGGTAACCATATTGCACAATGGGATGGGAATACTTGGAAGGCACTTGGGAGTGGTATTAATGGTGATGTTTATGCAATGAGTGTTTATAAAGATAGTTTGTATGCCGGAGGTTATTTTAGCAACGCCGGAGGGTATTCTGCAGCCAATATTGCAGGATGGAGCGGTAAGCAATGGTTTCCTCTGCAGCAAGGCATGAAAAACAGTGTTTACGCAATTGATACATTTCACAATAGCCTATGCGTTGAAAATAATTATTTAGGAGGAATAGGCTTATGGACAGGTAAAAAGTGGTCTCCAGGAATTGGCGCACCGTTTAGTTTGTATTCAGTAAATGCAATGACAGTATTCAAAGGAAATTTGTACGTGGCTGCAAGTGGTAACTTAAAACGGGGTTCTGTTTTTATGAGCGGTACTGTGGTAGGATATTTATATGAATATATTGCTTCTACCAAGAAATGGAAGCAAATTGCCGTGTTTCCTGATAATTATAATATAACAAATGCGGAATGCCTGGCAATTTATAATAACAATTTATATATAGGCGGCACATTCGATTCGGCGAATCACAAGCCCGCTAATAATATTGCCGTGTGTGACGGAGATAGTATTATAGATGCAGTAGGGATAGGCACAAGTGGGCCGGTAAATGCCCTAACTGTTTATAGGGGTGCATTATATATTGGCGGATTATTTGATAGTGCAGGAGGGAAGCCGGCGAATAATATTGCTTGCTGGAACGATACCAATTGGTCAGCATTAGGCAGTGGAGTAAATAACGAAGTTTTTGCACTGGCTCCTTTTAAAGGAGATTTGTACGTAGGTGGTGGCTTTACCAGCCCGGGTAATTATGTTGCTAAATATAATTCTACCATTATACCCGATGTTACGTATGGCTATAATGTACAAATAACTCCCAATCCCAATTATGGCACCTTTATGGTTACGTCGGAAAGTATAAATGCCAATAGTAAAATTGAAATATATAATGTAATGGGGCAAAATGTTTATGAATTTGGGTTGAATGGCCACAGCACCGAAATTGCCATTAACGGTTGCGCACAGGGTGTATATTTTTACCGTGTACTTGGCCCCGCAAATGAAAAAATAGCCACAGGTAAGTTTATTGTATTATAAAAAAGCACCCCGCAATTCTGCAGGATGCTTTTTACTGAAAAGAGCAAGTTCGCTATTTATCGCTTCCTCCGTTCGGAAAGCAAAGTGCCACACTAAATATTAACTCGTTAGGAGACTTAAATGTAGTAGAAGTGCTTCCATCGGGATTATAAGTGAGACCCTGGTAAGCCATGCCCAGGTTTATTGGGCCAAGTTCTACGTTGGCACCAACCCGGTAGCCCAATCCCGAAGGATCGACCTTTATCGAGTTATCTTCGTTATATTGGGTCATATAAATCCAGTTATAAACCGGGCCTGCTTCTATACGAATCGGGCCAAGTATCCTTAATCCGAAGAGGAGAGGGAATTCGATGTTTCCATAATCGAATTTTGAGCTGTTAACGCTACCATCATTATTATAATAGGTAGCAGTTCCGCCTTTATAGCCAACCAGTAATGTTGGTTTTATAAAAACGGGGCCTAAATTGAACCTTTCAAATAAGCCCGCTTCAAACCCGGTAATATTGTTCCCTTTAATAGTGTTGGTAAACGCATTGCCAGTGTTTGAAATATTTACCGATGTGGTGGTTGCACCTAAAGTAATACCGGTAGTAGACGATTGTGCCTTTTGATCTTTTGGAAGAATAGAAAGTGCAATTGCTCCCAGAAAGGCTATTGCTGATATTTTCAAATTGGTTTTCATGTTATTCAGATTTAGATTGTTATCGGGCCTGATACATTACTATCTGGAAACAAAGCTAAACCTTGCCCGATGCGACTTTTACCATTATTCGGTTAACACTGTTAAATAATAGGTGGGCAGGCTAAATATTTTGGTGTTTGATCCAATAATCGGTATTATTATGCATACTTACAGAATAGTGGTAAGTAAAAACATAGTATTTTTGTACTATTAAACAAATAACCAACAATTATAACCAACATGAAAAAGATTAAAGTTGCATTTATTGCATTATTAATGATGGGCTTTGGCGCCGGTTTAGTTAACGCACAAGATAAGGCTGCCAAGAAAGAGGCTCCTGCAAAACAGGCCCCTGCATCTACCCAGCACCTGAAAAAAGATGGCACACCTGATAAGCGTTACAAAGAGAATAAGCCTGCCGGTGAAAAGAAAACCGAAACCAAGGCTGCTAAAACAGAAAGTACACCTAAAGCTGCACCTGCTAAAAAGACTGCAACCAAAGGCAAAACCGAAAAGGCAGTTAAGTAATAAAATTTTTAATTATTGTAAGAGTCCTGCAGAAATGCGGGACTTTTTTTATTCACGTAATTCAGTTCTTTTTAAACTGCAGCAACCATTTTATAGCTTCATCCTGGTCGTTAAATAACTCAAGCGGGGCGCTTGCATTTTCGCGGTTCGACAGGTAGCTGAACAGTATACGTATGCCAAGTTTATCAGAAAGTATGGCAGTTGCAATGCGTTTTGTATCGAGTGTATTCTTTAGTGCTTCTGCACCTTCTGGTGTCATGGTATGCAGTGCGGTAGCATCTACCAGTACCAGGTATTTATCTTGTCCGCTGAGTTTTGCACATGCTTCTTCTGTTTCCAGTACCTCTTCGCGGCAAATGTGTACGCCTTCTATTACTTTTTTATGTATAATTCCATGTTCGTCAATAGATACCTCATCGGTCTTCGTGCGTATTTTCTTCATAAAGATACGCGAAGGTAATATTTCTTCTAAAACGGGTTAGATTAAACCTTGCGTTTGAGTGAAAGCAGCCACTTAACGGCTTCATTTTCAGTAGAAAATGTTTTTATAGGCGTTTTTCCTGACTTATCATTCATGAAATTTGCAATAATTTTCTGGCTCAGGTTGCTCGATACAATAGCAGTTGCAATACGCGATTTGGATTGGATCTTTCTCAGGAAATTGGTAGCCTCGGGTGTAAGTGTGTGGAATTTGCTGGCATCAACAAGCACCAGCATCTTTTTACCGTTATTAAGCTTTAACGACATCTTCTCACATTCATCAATTTCATTTACGTCAACATGGGCATCTTCAATTACCTGGCGCTTTATAATACCATTTGCTTCGCGGCTTATTTTATGGGCACTGGTTACAATTTGCTGAGATGGTATTATTTTACGGGATGCCGTCATATTGTCACATGTTCATTTATTTTCTTGAAAGTAAGCAGCCATTTCATAGCTTTTTCCTCATTGGCAAACATTTTTACGGGCGAAGGCACTCCCATAATTTTAACTGCAAAGTCTACCATAATGCGTATACCTATTCTATCACTTACAATTGCACTTGCTATACTATATGCTGCCACTTCGGTACGGTAGTATTCCATAGCCTCGTGCGTAACAGTAAAATGAGTGCGGCCATCATAAAACATGAGTATTTTTTTGTTGCCGGTAAATTCTTTTATCTGGGCAAGCGATTTTTTTAGTTCTATAAGATTAATATGGGCGTTTTCTTTTACCTTTTTATAAAGCACGCCACTCTCGGTAATCCAGTATTCGCCTAAGGTATTGACTAGTTTTTCCATTTATTTACTGCTAAAACCATTTAGGTTTGAGGGCCTAAAATGAGCGCTCTCTTTGTCTGTAACTTTTTTAAAGGTTAACAACCATGCCAAAGCTTCTTCTTTAGTGCTGAATATCTTTATCGGGATGGAAGGCTTCATAACCTTGTTCATATAATCGATAGTGATCTTTATACCGGTTTTATCAGAAACTATAGCAGTAGCAATACGCTTTTTATTAAAAATATCTTTTTGAGCGTATTCCATAGCATCCTCGGTAAGGGTAAAATGGTTGCGGGCATCATAAAGCATAAGCACTTTTTTGCCTTCAGTTACCTCTTCCGTTACTTTATCCGATTCCTTAAGGGCTTCCAGGTCAACATGGCAGTTCTCGATCACGGTTTTATGAAAAATACCGTGTTCGTCTACGAACATTTCGCTGGTTTTGGTGCGTGTTATTGCCATTTTTGCTCCGCCAATTTAATGAAAACTATGCAAATTTCATAAAAAAATCAATCAAAATGATACCGATTATCCCTTTTCTGTTTATGTATATAATGACGAATCAATGATGGAATACCTTTAGTTTATAAGGTTAAGTGAAACCGACGACCATTTTTATTATTCCTGCTTTTATATCTTTGTAAAAGAAATGAAAAGACCGGCTTGCATATTAATTATGTTTTTGTTACCGCTTTTATTGGTGGCACAGGATAATGTGAAGATCGAGGGTAAAAAAAACAAAGAAGACCCTAAGAAAGCAGCCGCTGATGCAAAAAAAGCAAGTAAGGAGCACGCCGCTGAGATAAAAAAGGCAAAAAAAGACAGGGCTAAAGAAGATGATAAGTATATTCATCATGACAGGCCAAAGTATAAGAAGATAGGCAAGCCTGTTAAAAAAGACAAGGAGAACGAGGATAAGCCCAGCAAAAAAGAAGAGAAAAAGGCACTATAAAAAAAGCCCCCCGAGTACTCGGGGGGCTTTTTATTTATAGCAGTTCCAATTATTTATTACTTGGCATCTTCTTTTTTAGCCTTTATCGGTTGGATAGTTTTAGCCGGTTTTGCCTGCTTGGTTTGGTTTGTTTTAGCAGGTTGCGCCTTTTGAGGCTGGGCTTGCTGTTGCTGTGCAGGCTCGGTACGTTGCGGAGCCGTTTCCATATGCTGAGGTTGTGCCGGTTCTACACGTTGCGGAGCTTGTTGTTGCGGCTGCGCCTGAACGGGTTGCATCTTTTGGGGTTGCGGCTGTTGCTGCACAGGCTCGCTACGTTGTGGCTGTTGTTGTTGTACAGGTTGCATTTGAGCTGGCTCTGCCTTTTGAGGCTGTGCTTGTTGTTGCTGCACAGGTTGCATTTGTGCAGGCTGCATACGTTGTGGTTGCTGTTGTTGCTGTTGCTGAACAGGTTCCATATGTTGTGGCGAATTATTGTTGCCATTACCGTTGTTAACCGGGGTCACCCTTGCAGGCATAACTTCAGGTTTGGTTGTAATAGTGCGCTGGGCTAATGGTTGTACTTCGGTAAGTGCGGCCGGTTTTGCAGGTGCAGGTACCGGTGCATTGGTTGCAGCGGCTGTACGTGTAACGGCAGGGCGGTACATTACCATGCTTCCGTCGTTGCCATAAGATGTTGCACCGGGGCCAGAAGCAGCTCCTACTTTTATAGGAGTAATGGTTGTGCCTGTTGCTCTTCCTACTTCAGCAGAGTTAGGTCCTGCAGCGTAGGTAACACGGCTGGTATTATCGGTGTATGATGTGTTGATGATGGTAGAACGGGTCACATAATCGTGGTTGTTCTGCCTTGGAGCATAATACTGGCTTGGGTTATTGTATGTGATGTATTGTTGTTGAACAAAGCACCATCTTTCTGCAGGAGGGTTGTATGAATTATAGTTGTTCCAGCCGTAACCGTAACCCAGCGGAGCCCATCCATAATATCCGTCACATTGCCTCCACGATACCCATGCTGGCCCCCATTGGGTGTCAGGAATCCAGAACCATCCATAGTAAGCATCATATTCCCAACGGCCATAATGGAATGGAGCCCATCCCCAACGGTAATCAGAAGCCCATGTCCAACCGTATTCGGTATAAACCCAGTGTCCGCCGGTAGAATAAGGTGTAAAGTCGGCACCGGCTGCAGGCATCCATACATACCCGTAGGCGCCATAATTTACCCATTGGCCATAAGGGCTAAGTTCGTCATAGAACGACTGAACTGTAACCGGTTGGCTATAGCTATTATTATAAGCGGGTTGAGGCTGTTGAGCCTGTGCTCCGTTCATTGTATTATAGGTAGGCTGTTGCTGTTGATATTGTTGAGGTTGCTGAGCCTGAGCCTGGTTTACAGTATTGTAAGTAGGCTGCTGCTGTTGGTATTGCTGCTGCTGTTGCTGAGGCTGGTTTTGGTTTTCGTAAACCACTACCGTAGTAGCCGGTGCAGGTTGCGCCTGGTTAACTGTATTGTAGTTAGGAGCAGGTGCCGGCGCAGGGGCGGGGGCCTGTTCATATACTGTAGGTTGTGGTGGCGGCGGATTTACAGGGGTAGTTTCGTACACCGTGCAAGATGCCAGGCTAAGCAGGCAAACCGCGGTTAAAATCTGTTTTAGTGTTTTCATGTTGGAGGTTATTAATTACTATTAACTACTCATTTACAGTACAAATGTAAAAGTATAAAATGAATGTTATATGAAGATTTAATGCTTTTCAGCATTTTTCAACATGTTATAACTTAAATAAGGGCATAACAGATAACTAATAAGTAATGTTGCCACTTACAAAAAATGTAGTTGAAAAGGCCACATAAGAAATAGAGCAAAATGTTATTGTTCCTGTTCCGCCTGTACCTATAGCAACATAAACTTTACCACCTGCATTAACCGCATAGCTATTGTTAACCAAAATTGTACAATCGTATGGGTTAGGGTCTGATGAAAGAGTTGTAGGATCGTAAACAGTAGTATAAATACCGTTAACCGGGGCAGCGGTAAAATAAATATTCACAAATTCAGAAGAACCATTTTGGGTTTCAATACCAACATTACCATATTGTGCAGAAGTGTTATCGTAATAGATATAAGTCATTGCATAAGTAACTTTATTATCTACTACACTGTTAGCGGGTATTGTGCCTGCACAAGGTGCATATTCAGGTGTGGCCGAAGGGACAGTGTATTTAAAGTTAGTGCTGACAACATAGCCAAAGCTATTGGTTGCAAAACATTTTATATAGTATGTGCTGTCGGGTATAAGTTTTATGACTACCGAAAATTGCCCCGAGGTAGGCGGCGCCCCAACCTGGTTAACCAATATATCGAATGAAGGTTGTTCGTCGTATGCAAATCCAACATTCTCAATACCGCTGGCACCGGTGTTTGTTACTTTTCCGGTTAATAATACCGAATCGTTGCCATAAAATTTTGCCGAAACAAATTGCACCGAAGGCAATGCTTCGTCGTAGGTATATTTAGTGCATGACCAGTTAACGGTAAAGCAAACAAAAGCGAGCAGGATAAGTAAATGGCGTTTCATGAGTGGTTAGTTTATGTAATATTTAATGCCTATATATGTTTTCCAGTACGATTGAGCATCAACAGTACCGGTAAAACTCATGCTTCTGCCAAAGCCTCCCGTAAGTGATATTTGATCATTAAGTTCATATTGCAGCCCTATTCTTGGTATTATGGCAAGTGCCCAATAGGTATCATTTGTTATGCTCGATTGTATAAGGGTTTCTGCATAGTAGTCATCACTAATACTTATAACATAAAAGTAAAGATCGAGGGCCAGTATAGGTGAGAATTTTTTATCGGGGAAAAAAGTGAATTCATTTCTCAGTCCTATCGGGTATAATTCATAGCTATGTATCACTTCGTAGCCCGGAAGTACAGCACCACCAACTGCGTATGTCTTGAATGTATCCTGTGTCGGGCTCAGTCTGCAATAACCAATACTCGCCCCAAAGTGATAATGACTGTCAACATCGCCGGTATTAAATACAAATTCGAAACTGGGTGCCGGTTTTAACAGGTATTTAGTATCTCCTGAAGGAGCCATTAAGCCCAGGTTAAATTCATACTGCCCATAGCTTTTGTTAAAGCCTAAAAAAATTAATAAGCAGGCAAAGCGTAATAGTGGTTTCATGTAGTTTTATTGAGCGGTTCTGCAACAAATATAAAAGAAACCCCCAAATGCAGCACTTTATTACATGAAAATAAGAAAATAGACTTAATCCTTATAAGTAATAGTAATTCAGGCGCCTACTAATTGAATGCAAATTTGTGATTTACTGTTTTGCACCCGGTGTGCAAACATTATTCAAGAATTTTTTAGGATCCATTTTAAAAGTTTCTCTGCAATTGTAGTTGTCAAAATAATAGGTCGTTTTCTCATACTTCCAGTCGTAGGAACTGCCCATTTTAACTTTCATGCCACATACAGGGCACAGGGTACTATCGCGTGCTACTTTAGTTGGTGGGGTTTTGCTTGCCTGCTTATTTGTGAAAGCGAAAGAAATAGATAAACATAGAATTGCTAAAACGGCTATGCTATAAATGTGTTTTGATCTCATGGTATTGATGTTTTTGATTTGTATTGTAAAGCTACCTGCTTACTACCAGCATTGGAATGATAAGCATCATAAGGGCATATGATATGTATGTTTCCCGCGAAATGGGGAAGTATGCTTTTAGTTAATCACCTCGAAAAAGCCTTGCTTTACGTTAAAATGGATGGCTTTATCTTTAAATTGGTTTATGCCCAAAACTCCATCACATTCAAACAGGGTGTCTTCGTTATGCGGATCCTGCGATACATTTTTCAGTACCAGTTGCTGCCCGCCTGCTTTTAGTTTAATAAGCGGAAAAATGAGAGTGTTCATTCTTCTTACTCCGCCGGCAGAGCCTAAGGCAATGGTTTTTCTTTTTGCCTTATTGGTGTCTACACGTGCAAGGTAAGCTTTGTAAACACCCGGGCTGTCGGCGCCGGTATCTAAAAAGAAAGTAAAGGGAATCGTAGCGGCTGAATCGGTGCAGGCAATAAAGGGCTGGCCAAACCAATAAAAATTGTTCTTTTCGCTTTTGTTAGCATCAGCCGGTGCTAAAGTTATTTCGCGGGTCTTATTGTTTACAGTTACATCTAATTGTTGTAAAAGGTTCCAGCCAATAATGCCATCTATTTTTAAAACGCGTATGCCCAGTATCCTGAACTCGAGATCTTTTTGACTTAGAATAGTGCATTGGTGGTTGCGCACTTTTAAATTACCGATCTCTAAACTATCTATTATAGCAGGTGAAAGATTAACCACATTTCCGCTGGCGGCCAATGCAACACCTATATCATTCCGGTGCATTTTAACTTTACATGCTTCAGCAGTTGTTGAAGAAAGCACAGTCATACCCGCGCCGGTATCGAACCAGAAGTGATATGTTTTGCCGTTTATCTTCACTTTTATCATAGGTGTGCCCGATGAGCTTGGTTTAAATGGTATGGTGGTAGCTTGTGCCAACGATAACTTTTCATCAGGATGTTTTATAAAGAACCTTGCCATAACAAGATCGGTGGTGTCTTCACCTGCAGTACATTTATGCAGTTTATATGCTTTAATAATAGTGTTCCAATCCTGTTCAAAAAGGCTGAGGTTAATGAGCGCTTCAAACAAACCGGCGGTATCGTGGCATACAACCGAGAAGTTGCCATCGATTGTATACAGGGCTTTTTCGTATTGCCCGGCGCGTATCTCTGTTTTAACTTCCTGCTTAAGGCTATCGACAAATGTTTGTCCGAAGCCGGTTATTGAAAACAAAAGAAAAACCCCTATCAGTAAATTCCGCATATTTGTTTATGAAGGAATAAAGATACTACTATTATTTTTTTACCACAAAGACGCTAGAACGCAAAAATGTTGCCATCAAGATATCCCCCACTGGAGGGGGAAGGGGGAGGAATACATTTTACTGCAGTGAACGCAGAGCTAATACACGCAGAGTGCCGCAGAGTTTTTGATTGCCAGTTATTATTGTTATATTTGATAATATAAACCGCTAGCATGAAAAAACTACTACTCGTATTTCTTTTAATCTTTATGTCCTTAGTTTCTAATGCTCAATTAAAAGAGGGGGTATTTAGAATTGCAGGAGGAGGTGGAGAAACCTATGCGGCTTCTATGATACAAACAACTGATGGTGGATATGCAATAACCGGGTGGACCAGTTCGTATGGTGCTGGAAGCTGGGATGTATATATGGTAAAGTTGGATTCATATTTTAACATTGAATGGACTAAGACTATTGGTGGAAACAACATTGATGTAGGAAATTCAATAACTCAAACTAGTGATGGTGGTTATGTAATTGTAGGGTACACAGGTTCTTACGGAGCTGGTAATTATGATGTTTACTTAATAAAATTAGATTCGATTGGTAATGTAAAATGGACGAGGACAGTTGGTGGTACTGGATATGATTATGGTAATTCTGTCGTTCAAGCAAAAGATGGAGGGTTAGTAATTTCGGGGTACACCGGATCCTTTGGGGCTGGTAGTTATGATGTTTATGTTGTGAAATTAGATTCTGTAGGTAATTTGAAATGGACAAAAACTATTGGCGGAACAGGAGATGATGAAGGTAATTCAATAACATTGACTAAAGATGGAGGATATGCAATTACTGGTGGGACTCAATCATTTGGTGCTGGTAAAGAAGATGTTTATGTTGTGAAATTAGATTCACTAGGCAACCTTAAATGGACAAAAACAATTGGCGGAACTGGCGATGATGCAGGTAATGCAATAATTCAAACTAATGATAATGGATATGCCATAACAGGGCAATCTGATTCTTATGTTGGAGGAGGTCTCGATGAATATATAGTTAAATTAGATAGTACAAGTAATCTTAAATACGCAAAAGCTATTGGCAATGGATATGAAGAGGGTAATTCAATCGTCCAAACCTTGAGTGGTAGTATAGTATCAGTTGGATATACGAGCGAATATACTTATTCTACAGGAAGTTCAAATGCAGCTTATATTGTAGAACTTGATACATCTGGAAATTTGGCAAGCACCGAGGCAATTGCTGTGGAGTATTATACTCAAGGTAATTCAATCGTCCAAACTAAAGATAAAGGTTTTGCTATAGCCGGAACATCAATTTTTGGTTCTGATATTTTGATGTTTAAACTTGACGTTGGGTTTAATATTTGTGTGCCAACAGGTGTTGGTGGCTCAATCGTATCAGGTGGTTCAGTAAGTAGCGGAGGTATAGTTGGCACTGGAGGTACTATTACAAGTAAAGACAGTGGAAGAGTAAGTAGTGGAGGAACAGACAGTAGCTTATGTAGTGTGCTGGGAATAAATAATATTCGACCGCCAGAAAATGATGTAAGGATTTACCCCAACCCAAGCAACGGAGTTTTCTCCATTCAATTAAAAGGTAATAGTGAAAAGTTAAAAATTGAGGTATACAATGTATTGGGAGAGCAGGTCTATTCTCAATTCACCATTAACAACGCACAATTTACAATTGATCTTGGCGTTCAGCCAAGCGATATTTATCTTTATCGTATTACTTCTGAAAAAGGAGAGTATGTTGCGAGTGGGAAATTTGTTATACAGAAATAAAAAGGCCCAATGTTAAGCCAAAATTAATTTCGATTAAAGAAGCTTTTTTTTCTACATTGTTTTAGGATGTTGTAAATCAATTTATTTATCGCTGCGAATCGAAATTTTTCCTGCTTACTACGTAATTTTACGTATTGTTTGTAAAAATAAATTGGTATAATTTCGCCCGTGTGAAAGAAAATTACACGGAGGAAATTATGGGAGTACAGGAATTCAATGAGTTGCCATTGGGCGAACAGGCTATAATATTATGGGATAAGGGCAAACTTTTCCAGGTATGGCAGCAGGATGAGAAATACAAAATAGGTATTTACCTGCTCAATAACTCAATAGTATCGGTAACCTACAATCCTAAAACAGGCGATATAAATACAATTGCCATGTGGGGCACAGTGGTAAATAAGAGCATGGTTTTAGAAAACGCTTTACGTAATTAAAACACTTCTCCGTGTGTCATGCTTATTAACTTATCTGCTAATAGCGGAAGGACTTTTAGCATACCGATAGAGATATTGGTTAAATAATTTTTCCCGAATAGTTGCTGTAGGCTTGCCCCGGTTTTTATACGTTGTGCAAAATTTTTGTTCCACTGTTTTTCGTAAAGTGTGTACAACTCTTCCCGGCTTATAGTGCCGTTAATAAAATTGTTAATGAGCGATGCTGCAATAAAAGAAGCGTGCATGGCCATGCTCATACCATTTCCGCATAAAGGTGCAATGGTACCGGCAGCATCTCCCAGCATAATAACACCATTTTCTATTGCTGACTTTTTACTGAAACTAACCTGTGAAATAGTTAATGGCTCCTGGTATAAAAACTCCGACTCCGTGAAATACTTTTTCAGAAACGGATTTTTCATTACTATGTTCTGTTCCATTGCCTTAATGCTATTGCCGCTCTTTGCAAGGTTTTCAGAATCGGTAAGATAGCAGAGGCAATATTTATCGCCATCTACCTTCGATATGCCGCAATAACCATTTTCAAAGTTGTGCAGTTCAATACGGTTTGCGGGTAGGGTTGCCTTTACATGATATTTTACAGCGACATAGTTTTTTCTTCCCTTATGTTGAGGCTTAGCCCGCCCTAAGCTTTTTTCAACCGATGAGCGCTTACCGAATGCACCACAAACAATTTTGGCGCTATAGTTTTGTGTAGTGGTCTTTACAGTAAACGAATCTGCTTCCCGCACTACATCATTTACTTTTGTGTTCTCGAATAATACAACACCTTTCTTAATTGCCAATTGTGCCAATTGTGAATCTAACGTGTAGCGGCTTATGCCAAAGCCACCCATGTCAAGCTTCCGCAATATTGAATTTCCGTTTGGTGCCGAAACTTTTAGCTCAGTAATATAGGGTGCGCCTGAAAGATCTATACCAAGCCTTTGCAGAAATGCATGGCTTTCCATAGAAATATATTCTCCGCATACTTTATTAAAAGGGTATTTTTCTTTTTCGAATAATACAACCGCCCTGCCCATATCGGCAAGCTGAATGGCAAGTGTAAGCCCTGCCAGCCCTCCGCCAATAATGGCACAATCAAATGCATTATTGTTCATTAGGGTATATTGTAATTAAATGCCTGAAGGCCCACTTGTTTTGAATGGTGTATTTTTTTATGCCTGCCTGCTGCAATATACTGCGCCATTCTGTTTTTTTAAATCCGCGCAATACCGATAGCGGAGCATCATTCTTTACCATCACCGATTTAGAGAATAACCCGGTAAGAATTTTAATACTGTAATAGGCGATAGGGTTTCTTTCCAGGTCGTTAATAACAAATATGGCGCCATTATTATTGCATAACAATATAAACTCAATGATTTCTTTTTCAGTAAAATGATGGCAAAATAATGATGCATGAACAATATCAACTTTCTTTGACATAGAAAAAACAGTTCTGAAATCGGCACAGGTAAAAGTTATTTCGGGGTAGGGGGCGCAATTTTTTTGCGCGTAAGCAATGCAATCGGGCAACAGGTCAATGCCATTTAAACCCAGTTGGTAGTCATTACTGTTGGCCCATATATCGAGTGCTTTAAGTGAGTCGCCGCCACCGCAGCCAATATCAATAAGGTTGTATTGTTTTGATTTGTCTGTTACAACAGCTGCCACGCCATCAATCGAAATTTTGTGGCCGCCCAGTTTGCTGTTAATTATTTCGAGCTCTTTAAGGTTTTGGTAAAGATCGGCCTTATCAATTACAGCTTCATCTAATAATTCCTTTTTATATGACCTGTGTTTAAACATTCTCCAATATAGCAGATTCCATAGTAAGGCCGGGGCCAAAGGCAACACAAAAAGTTTTTTCAGGCTTTTTTGTTTTAACCTTATTGTCCATCATGTCCTTCAGTACAAATAATATGGTTGGCGATGACATATTGCCGTAGTTCTTTAGTGTTTTATACGAGCTTTCTAAATCAGAAGCATCAAGGCCGAGTTCTTTTTGTATTACGCTCAGTATCTTCTTTCCGCCCGGGTGTATGGCCCAATGGGTAATATCCTGTTTCTTTATTTTCAATTTGCGTGCAGCTTCGGTAAATAGTTTTTTAATGCTTTGCTCTATCAGTTGCGGAATGTCTTTGCTAAGCGTCATCAAAAATCCGGTTGACGATAACTGCCAAACCATATCGGCTTTTCCGTTTAAATCAACCTGTGAGTAAAAACCTGAAATTTTAAAACCGTGCATTTTCTTTTTCGCTGCCGTTTTATCAGGTACTATTAAGGCAGCACTGGCTCCGTCGGCAAATAAAAGGTTCGATGTAATATTATCTATATCGTCTTTTTTCTGAAAATGGATGCTGCACAATTCAATGCAAACAATAAGCACCATTGCATCAGGGTTGCTTTTGCATATAGCATTGGCTTGTTTTAACGCATGTATAGCAGCATAACAGCCCATAAAGTTTATTGATGTGCGGTTAATAGTTGCATTCAACTTAAGCCATTGAACTATATCAACATCTAAGCCGGGCGCATACATGCCTGTGCAGGAAACCGTTATCAAATGGGTAATATCGGCAAGTTTTATTTTTCCTTTTACGCACTTGTTAATTGCTTCCACCGAAAGGCTCAGCGCATTATCGGTATATATCTTCATGCGTGCTTCCACATCGGGAGAAGACTTTGCTTTTGAGAAAAAAGTGCCTTTGCTTATGGGTAAAGAATAATCGGGCAATACCGAATACCGTGTTTCAATAGCACTGGTAGCATATAATGCCCGTAGCCTTCTCTTTTTTTGTTCGGGGAAGTCAAATAGTTCATTCATATATTCAGCTATATCGGCCTGCTTATGCTTATATGCCGGAACTGCTGTAGATATGTTTGCTATCACGCTCATTTTTTAAGGTTTAACAGCAATATGGTAATGAAACAAAAATTCATGCAGGTAGAAGCTATAAAATTCATGTTCATAGTATTTTGAAACGAAGCATAAGTTGTATCTTTCATTACTTTAAGGAACCACCATATAAAATAGACAATTACAGGGAATAGAAAAAGCTGGAACAATGCAAAATGCATAGTTTGTTGCATAGAATAAAAGTAGTAAAAAAGCAGCACGCTGGCTATGGTAAACATAGTGCCTGCAAAAACAAAAGTGCCTGTATAACCCAATTTGTAGCTAATGGTAATATCTCCGCTTGCCAGGTCGGCCTCGTGCTGGTAAACTTGCGTAAGCGGGTACACCCCCGCAATAAGAAAGGAACAGGCAAGCATGGCAGATACAAGGCCACTGGTGTATTCAACAGGGTTGCTGCTTATAGCGGTATATATCATCCAGAAGGTAAAGCCACCCTGGAAAAAGATAACGGTAAGAAAACCCAACACAGGCATTTTTTTTAAGCGGATGCCTTTGTAGCTATATGCCCTTGATGCCAGCATATAAGCCAGTACGCAAAAGAAAAACTGAATACTTACCATTAATGAAAGTGCCAGCCCCGTTATATCGAACAGTGCCGTTAGGTAAAATAAATTCTTAGTGGGCTTTGGTGGATTCTTTAATCCTCCTATGCTGGTTTCATCCTTATCCATATAGCTGTTATATCCATTGCTGGCAGGGTATATGAAGAGGTGGAGGGCGATGAAGCTTATAATAGCACTTTTAATATCAATACTTTTTACCTGGCTAAGTGCAAATAAAAACACCGGCATTAAAAAATAGGAGAACGGTATCCGCATTAACTTAATGGTGTTCTTATCAGGCAAAAATTTAACCGGCATGTGGTTTAATTTGAATTACTTAACCACAGGTACATAAAGATATATGGTAACGCTTTTGCTTGATGTGCCGACGGTATAGTTAACAGCGTCTATTGTAAATTGCCCTTTAAGCAAAGCTCCGGTAGCTGTTTTTGTAAATGTAAAAGGTATATCTATCTGTTTGGTTGCTGACTTAATTGTTAAGCTCCCTGTAACCACATAACCGGCAGTGTCGCTCTTTTTTATTTTAACTGACCTGAAAGTAATAAGCGGGTATGTAGAAGTATTGAAGAACTCCTGTTTTTCGCGCAGGTGGGTATTGCGCAATGAAATACCGGTAGATATAGTTTTCGGATCAACACTGGCAGTAATAGAACCCGTTTCAGGTTTGCTTTCATCGAAATTAATTGTAGCTATTAAACCTGAAAGGCTTCCGTCTACTTCGCCAAAAGGGCCGCTTGTTACAATTTTTATTGTTGCTTTGGCCGTATCAACTTTCCAGTTGACAGATTGTGCAAATGCATTTGCAGCCAATACCATTAATCCTAAAATCATTATCCCGCTTCTTGCGTTTTTCATTGTCTCTGTTTTGTTGCAAATATAGGCACATATATCTACTTCTCATCTTTATTGTTGCCTGAATTATACCCGGATAAATACCATAAAAATACCCCTGCAACCATTCGACTGCAGGGGTGTTTTATATGTTCATTATTTATGCTCTAACCTTTTCTTCGCCAATGGTTTTCCACCAGTCCGACATTGAATCTAAACTATAAAAAGAATCTACATATTTCTTTTGCAATTTAAACATGGCTGCAACCTGCGCATTTATATTATCGGCAAACTTCTTATTAAAGTTCAGGGCGAAATTCAGGTGCTCATTATAAAGTGCAACCATTTTATCCATGTTTTCTGCCGACAGGGCACTTGACTTATCAAGGTTTTCTTTTACAAGTTCAATAAGTGCGTTTGTTCCTTCTTTGGTGTTCATGTCTTCGCTTCGTAATGTTTCCATAAACCTGTTTGCGAAATCAATATTAAAATCCATACGCCTGGTATAGGCATCAATAATGGCATCCATGGTGGCTTCCGATAATTTAATGCCTTTGCCGAAGTTGTTTTTAAATGAACTGAGAATGGTCGTATCCATTTCTTTGTCGTAAAGCATTTTGCTGAGTGAGTCGAATGTTTTTTTGTTGGCCTCAATAGCCGAATCAAACTGTTTTGTGCTTGTTTCAACTAAGGTTTTAATACTCTCTTTTGAGCGTTGCGAAACATTATCGATGCTTTTTTTTAGTGTTTCAACCGGTTTGTGATTTGTGTTTTTCATGATTACTGGGTTTAGGTTAATATGTGTGCTGTTTTTTATTTGCTTATTAAAGTCGGGGCTACGAATGTATTACAGCAATTTAATTTGTGTTTGAAAATTCTGCTAACTATAAAAATTAACAAATGAATGCAAATAATCTGTCGGCGAAAAAATTAGGGCTTTTGGGTATCTTTTATCTTACAATGGCAACCATGTATTTACTCTTGCTCCAAAAGTCTTGAGGGTCAGTAATAATTATTTTATCGGGAGACGAGTGTGCAAGCTTGTAAGCTTTTTCGGGGTGAAGGGTTACCATTTTTACAAAACTGCCGGTAAGCGGTATTTCGTGGAGGCTGGTAAGGTCAGTAGTAGTAAAGCCCGACGAGTTCATATCTTGTTTTAGCACTGGTACGCGCCCTAAGCCTATTGCGCCGCCCTCTTCAATAATAATGCCTTTGGCTTTAAGCTCTTTTTCGGTACCTACTATATAGTAAATGGTATTGCTTGCGGTAGTCATTAAGCCAATTTGCGCGCGTTCCTGATTTATAACAGTTATGCTGTCGTTAAACTGTTGCGTTAAAGTGGTAAGTGAAGCTTTTGTTTTAACAAGTGTTACCTGCATGGCAGCAATTTCCGAATCTTTTTCATTCAGTTCTTTGCTCAGGTTTTCACCCAGATCAGCTAGTTCGTTATTACTTTCATTGGTTTGTTTTAATTTCATTTCCAGGTACATCAGCGCTCTTTGGTTGTTTAGCATCTTTGCTCCAATGGCCCGGAAATCACTCACCATTCCTGTATCCGATACTCCCTCGCGGTGCATTTTTAAAATGTGGGCCTGTTTCATAAGTGTATCAATACTGCCCTGTATCATATTTATAGATTTGATATAGGCCATAATGGATGAGTCTTTGTGCTGAACCTGTCTTATCATCAGCGAATCACCGGCATTTGGTTTTCCGGGCTGTGGCATTTGCTGCCTGTTACAGCTTATTATTGCAAACAGACCAACTATTATTATGCAGGCAAGTTTTTTCATTTATTAATGTCTTTTTAATAACGAGTTTTCTAAATACATCGGGTTGCCATACTCGTCAAATTCTATACTCTCGTCATTTTCAATAATATTGTTCTGCTGAGCATCATCCATGAAAAAACTAAAGAGGGATATTACCAGGTAAGATAAAAGTTTCATAGTTTTTTAGTTTACAGGGTTATTAATATTGACAATTAAAGTCTTCTTCAATGAATAATGATAAGGTACATAGTCATGGCTACCAACAGCAGCCCCATTCCCCATATAAATATTCCTTCAGCATGATCGCTGAACCAGTTTTTATTATGACGTGTGGTTTGCATAGTGTGTTATTTTTTATGCAAGGTAGAGCTGAAAGCCATTTTTATTTTCAATTAATCGATGAACGAAATAAAATTGTAGGTAAATAAATAAAATGGCTTAGTAGAACCTATAATACCGTAGTTATAAGCAGTTTGGTGCCGAAACAATTTCATTTTTGTGGCGTAAATTTGGGATAGAACCAAAAAACTATAGCCATGAGAAATATAAAAGCATCATTATTTGCGCTGATACTTGCGGGCGTGTTTACCTCTGCAAAAGCGCAAGACAATCCAGCTCCTGCACCGGCTCCTGTTCCGTCATATAGTCAACCAATAAGTGATTTTAACCCTCCTGGTTACCTTGCTTTTCATTTCGGACTTGCGCAACCAAACGGTATGTTCGCTTCAACATCGGGTACTGCTTACCGCGGTTATGCCATGCCGGGTACTGCGTTTAACCTTTCGGCAGGTGTACCTGTTTCAGGCTCCGACTTTGGTATTGCATTAATGCTGGGTTCTTACAGTAACCCGTTCAATGAAAATAAATATGCAGCCAATGTTCAGCAAACTGATGAGGCCCGTTCTTACTCGGCTGATATACAAGACGACTATGTTACCAGTAGTGTATTGGTAGGCCCGTTCTTTACTATACCTCTTAATAAAGTTTCATTCGATTTTAAAGCTTTAATTGGCGTGGCATTGTGCCGCTTACCTGAAGTAGGATATTCTGCTTACCAGTACAACCCTACTGTAGGCACTACATCAACCTATAGTTGGGATATTGCACCAAGCAACAGTTCTGCATTAGCCTACGGACTTGGAGCAGGTGTAAGGTATAACTTCGGTTATTGGGCCGTAATGGCCAATGCCGATTACCTGTATACCAACCCGATGTATAGCACCAATATGCAATATACCGATCCGGTAGGTAACCAATCGTACACAAATATGAATGGTAATATACCCATATCGCTGATGAGTTTTACTATTGGTTTTGGCTACCAGATAAGGTAAGCAGATGGATTCAATAAATAAAAAAAGAGGGTGTTTTTAATGCCCTCTTTTTTTATTGTGGGTTAAAGTATGTTATTGTATCACTGTTACTTTAATGGTTGAACTCCATTCTTTACCATAAGACCTGTGCAGCCCATCTGCAAATTGAAGAGTAAGCGTATGCTCTCCCGGGCTTAATTTAAGTGTATCTATAGTTTGGCCCTTTCCAAAGTGAAGGTGTGTTTCATCTTTAGGTACCATTTCTCCTTTCTCCACGTAGTTGCCGTCTATAATAAGGTGATGATGCCCTTTACCTTCGTTATAATCTCCGGCAGGTTCTAATGCCATACCGCGCACACCCATTTCAACTATTAGTGGTGATTTAACTTTATCTCCGTCGTTCAGGTTTACAAAGTAAACACCGTCTTTAGCTTCGGTTTTTGGCGATTGATTGCAGGCAATTATGGATGTTAATGCTAACAGCATAATTAAAAGTTTGATTTTCATGGCTTATTGGGTTTTGGTTTTAATGCAATATTATTTGCAACTCAGGCAATTGCTGAAATTTTTCTTTAAACAGATTAAAAATAAAGGTTAACGATGAGAAATTATTGTTGAAATTATTGTTTATCATATTAGTTTTATTTCTCCGTATGCTTGTATGCCTGAATTTTAGTTTTCAAAGATGAGCGTATTTATGGGTTTAATAGTTGCATAAAGCCTGAAGATGCTTACATAATTTACATGTTTTAAAATACCGGAAACTTTTACCGATTTATTCTGATTGTTTAAAGAGTTTTTTTTTGCACTGGCAGAAATTCCGGAACAAAGAAATGTTTTGGTAATTACCTTGCAAAAAAGTTAAGAGTATAAAGATTGTTTAACCCTTAAAATTAAATGCCATGATTACAAAAAAAATAGCGCTGTTCGGAACCAATGAAGCATTGGTAAGGCGCGTGGCTGAAGAAGCCTTGAAAAGGGGCCATAGTGTTACGGCAGTTATACCGCCAAACACCAATTTAAAATTGAAACACCATAAGCTGAACGTTGTTTCATGTAACCTGGCAAGCGGAAGTGAAATGAGTAAACATGCACGATATCACGATGTGGTGATGTGTTTGCATGAACCTGAATTGGCTCATCCCAAAAAACATGTTAAGGCTAATAAGGCTGTAATTGAAGTGGCAAAAAATAATGGCATACACCGCATCATATCATTGGGTCATCCCATATCTCTTAAAGTAGATGATTCAAAAGAATCGTATGACTTATGGAAGGCTGTTACAGATGCCCAGCATGAAACACTGAAGCTTTTTAAGAATGAGTTTTGGCTCAGGTGGGAATATTTACACTCGCCCGAGTTGAGCCCACATAAAAAAGATGAAAAGCATTTTGTAAATAAGGAAATATACCTGAGCAATCCTGAAGGTACAAACAGTGCAATAAAACTAAACAAGGTTATTGATGCTTTGCTTGAGGAAGCAGAGAAAACCGAGTTTATATGGGAAGAAGATGAAATTATAATATAAGTTCTTATCCCTAGTTATGAGCCCTCTCTGCAAGATGGAGCAGAGGGGGCTCTTTTTTTTAATTAAAGTGCCGAACAAAAGTGTTCCTTAATTAATGTCTAATAATAGAAATGGCAAGCATCGCCACAAAAATACCCATTGCCAAAACACATATTAAGTCAATGTGTCCACTAAACCAGTTTTTCTTTGAGAGTTCCATAATGGTTGAATTTAAATAGTTTGTATTATTTTAAATTATATGCCTGCAAGTTACCATGAGTAATTACGGGTGTCTGTGATATATGTCAGGTTTAAAGCTGATTTTTATACAGGATGGAAAGGGTTATAAAATAAAAGAGTGAAATTGCAGGCAGAAAGCCCGCAATTTCACTAAAGCATCAACAAAATAGCCATTACAATTCGCCCTTGGTCAAGAGGAACCTGATATAGGTCTACTATACAGTATGATGCTTTTCTTCTCCAATGTTTTTCCACCATTCAGTTACCATATCAATACCGGGGAGCTTGCTTGTGTTTTTATTCTGCAGGGTAAATAAGGTGGTGATTTGCGAGTTAATATTATCGGCAAATTTTTTGTTGAAGTTCAGCGCCAGGTTAATATTGCAGTTATAAGCTGAAACTGTTTTCTTCATGTTGTTCATGGAAAGTTCATTCGCTTTATCGAGATTTTCTTTCACCAGTTCAACAAGTTTCCCGGTGCCTTTTTTTGTGCCGTAGTCATCACTCTTAATCAAATCGATGAATTTTTTAGTGAAATCTGTTGAAAGATCAGCCTGACTGGTATAAGAGTCTATAATAGTATCAATGGCGCTTTCCGATAATTGAATACCTTTAATAAATGCCGACTTGGCCGCGCTTACA
>Ga0206875_1005_pt2 | contig 88475 bp, 92 predicted proteins | sample Alteio_BWOrgCont_9_FD_152616 | JGI IMG/M metagenome (GOLD analysis project Ga0206875, IMG submission 152616) | Enriched cells from forest soil in Barre Woods Harvard Forest LTER site, Petersham, Massachusetts, United States -... | ecosystem: Environmental > Terrestrial > Soil > Temperate forest > O... | reverse complement strand
AAGGCACAGCCACAGACCCAGACATAATTGGTACTATTAGCGAAAGATATCTATGACTTCTTCCTTCTATCCCGCCTGCGTTTTTCGATAGCCACAGGAATGGTGACTTTGCGGCGGTTTTCTCCGCGCCGTTCGTGAGTAACTACAAGCTGAACGCTATTGGCCGACTGTTTGCGCATCCCGACCACAAAGGTCTCGCATTTTTCCAGCACTTCCAGTTCGCGAATCCTCCCGTCAACCTGTGTGAAGGCAATGTTGGCCTGAGCCACGAGATCTTCATCCTTCCTCACCAATTCCAGCGGACTTGAGCCTATCGCCCAACGCAGCCGGTTGAGCACCATACGCGCGGACTCCTGAGCGGCATCCACCAGAATAATACCCAGTGAGCGTTCGGAAAGCGTGCCAACAGTATCTTCACCGCGAAGCTTGAGCTTGCAGATATGGCCAATGTGCCGGTGCAGGCTGTTGCAGGTCTCCGCACCATAGTCCTTAAGCAGGTTTTCGTAGTGGTTGATGTCAATAATGGCAAAAGAGGCTGAAATAGCCTTATCGCGCACATGGTACACCACCAGCTCCAGATCCTTGATAATCGAAGCGCGGTTTGGCAAGCCCGTACGCTCATCCAGAATCTCGTGTCCTTTGAAATTTTCCCGAAGCACATCGCGAAACCTGCTCTCCCTGCGAAGCTCCTCCTCATCCACCAGCACCATATGGAACCAGGGATTACGTTCTATTGCCTCGCCACGAATAACCCTGAGCTTAAACTCATGCTCAGCGCCGTCTGCCGCTTTCACAGCAAAATTACGTACCTTGTTCAGCACGGTGAGCAGATCCTGCTCATGATCGCCGAACTCGACGAATTCAGCGATAGTGCTCATGATACGTTGAGGGAGGATATCGGCCAGCGGCCTTCCCACCAGTTCCTGATTATTATAGCCCAGAACACGGGCAGCCTGCTCGTTGATGGCCGCTATTTCTATCGTTTTTTTTGCATTATTCTGGCAAACGATGAGCACCGCATCGGATTTACGGTAGGAATCAAGTATTTGAGCGGGTTTAATAGCCGGCGACGCCATAGGCAAATCTTGCAATAGTGACAAAGAACTCCGTTTGTATTAACACCGGCCAACCTATTTGTCTTCAGGTGATTACATGGAAAAAGAAACACGTCTTAAACGGTTGTATTTCCGCAGCGCCCATCGCGGCTCAAAGGAAACCGATCTCGTACTCGAGCCTTTTGCAAAGGCCCGCCTCTCCTCTATGGGCGAGGCTGAGTTAGATGAGTTCGAACAATTTCTCGAAGAAAACGATAACGACATATGGGACTGGGTATCAGGCAAATCCCTGCCGGATGATAGACGATATGCCACGCTAATAGCGGCCTTAAGAGAAAAATATGCCCTTTCCAGCTGAATTACTTAAGACAACAACACATTCCACCCTAGGCAGCATACCACGCGGGGCAGAGAGTTTTGTGCTCGCTCAGTCTTACGCACACACGACCCATGATATTCTTTATGTTGCCGCCAGCGACCGCGAAATAGAAGCTGTGCATACCGGGCTCTCGTTTTTTGCACCACATGTGCAGATAGTGATGCTTCCGGCCTGGGACTGCCTGCCATATGACCGCGCTTCACCCAACACATCCATACTGGCGAGCCGCATTACAGCACTATCTCAGCTTTGTACGCCTGCCACCAAGCCACGCATTATTCTCACGACGGTAAATGCGGTTCTGCAAAAGCTGCCGCCCAGAACAGCAATGCTGAATGCTTATTTTATATTAGAGAGCGGTGGGCAACACTCCCATGACGAACTCATCCATTTCCTGAATGAAAACGGCTACCGGAGAACAGGCACTGCCATGGATACCGGTGAATTCGCCGTGCGCGGAAGCATCATTGATATCATTCCTCCTGGCACAGGTGGCGGCATCCGTTTAGATACATTCGGTGATACACTTGAATCGATTCGCGCCTTCGATCCTGTTTCGCAGCGCAGCACCGAAGCTGTCGCAGAAATCATACTCCATCCTGCAAGCGAGATTATTCTCAGCGATACCACGGTAACGCGTTTTCGCGAGGGATACCGCGCAGCCTTCGGTGCAACGCATGACGACCCATTGTACGAGGCTGTTTCGCAAGGTCGCGGCGCGCCAGGCATGGAGCACTGGCTTCCATTGTTTTATGACAAACTCGACACTGTGTTTGATTACCTGACTCAGGCCACGGTAATGCTTGATGGACAGGCGGCCATGGCTGTGAGCGAACGGTTGGAGCTGACGCAGGAATATTATGAAGCTCGCAAAGCCAATGAAAAATCGAGGCGTTTTTCACAGTCGCCATACCATGCATTGCCACCTGATGCTCTTTACCTCCTCGGTGAGGAATGGCAGAGGCAGCTTGAAACAAGAACCACTGTAACTCTAACCCCGTTTGTCACTGACAACAGCATTAACCTGAACTACCGGCCATGCCCCAATTTTGCTTCAGGCAGACTCACGGGTGAAGTATTATTTTCTGACCTCAAGACTTATGCCACGACAGAGCGCACTGAAGGTCGCAGCACATTGATTGCCTGCTTCTCCCAAGGCAGCCGCGAACGTATCGCCATAATGCTGCATGAGCATGGATTACACCCGTTGCGCATCGAAGTATTTGCAGATGCAGGCAGCATCAGTAGCAAAACCATCGGCCTTGTCACTCTGGCAATAGAACGCGGCTTTGAGGCAGACGGGTTAGCACTTATCAGTGAACAGGATTTGCTCGGTGAACGGATTGTCCGCTCTACCACAAAACGCAAAAAATCTGACCACTTTCTGGCTGAAGCTGCGAATTTTGTCCCAGGCGAGCTTGTTGTGCATCGTGAACACGGCATCGGCCGTTTTGAAGGACTCATCACGCTCGACGTACAGGGCGCACAGCATGATTGCCTTAAAATCATCTATGAAGGCGATGACAAACTTTTTATTCCTGTAGAGAATATTGATTTGCTATCTCGCTATGGAAGCGAAGAGGACGGAGCCAAGCTTGACAAGCTCGGCAGCGCCTCCTGGCAATCACGCAAAGCAAAACTCAAGGAACGCATTACATTACTTGCCGAAGATTTGCTGCGCACTGCCGCCGCTCGCGCAGTCGGCGAAGCCGTACCGCTTACGCCGCCTACCGGGCTTTACGAAGAATTTTGCGCGCGCTTTCCCTTTGCTGAAACAGAAGATCAGGCAAAAGCAATCGACGACGTTCTGAACGATATTAACTCTGGCAGGCCCACTGACCGCCTTGTATGTGGTGACGTCGGATTCGGCAAAACCGAAGTGGCAATGCGCGCTGCATTTGTAGCCGCCGCCTCCCATAATGTACGCGGTAAGATTCAGGTCGCCATTGTCTGCCCAACCACCCTGCTCTGCCGTCAGCATTTTAACACTTTCAGCGAACGCTTTGCTGGCCTGCATTTTAATCTGCGACAGATTTCACGCCTCACAAGTGCCAAGGAAAACAAAAAGACTCTTGAGGATTTGGCAGATGGTCGGGTTGACATCGTCATCGGTACACACGCCCTGTTGTCCAAAGGAGTGGCTTTCAAGAATCTGGGGTTACTAGTTGTCGACGAAGAACAGCACTTTGGTGTGGCACAGAAAGAAAAACTTAAAAGCCTCAAGTCCGATATTCATGTCTTGACGCTTTCAGCAACACCCATTCCACGCACACTACAGCTGGCCCTTTCTGGCGTGCGCGAGCTTAGCATTATCGCCACGCCTCCAGTCGACCGACTTGCGGTGCGTACTTTCGTAATGCCATTTGATCAGGTCGTTATCCGCGAAGCCATATTGCGTGAGCATCATCGTGGTGGAAAAATCTTTTATGTCACGCCGCGCATCAAATATATGGCTGAACTCGAGCAGATGCTGCATGCGCTGGTGCCAGAAATAAAAATCACCGCAGCGCACGGCCAGATGGCACCAGGTCAGCTCGACGATGTGATGAACGCATTCTATGACGGTAAATTCGATCTGCTGCTCTCTACGTCCATTGTAGAATCAGGCCTCGATATCCCTACTGCCAACACAATCATTATTGATCGCGCCGAAATGTTCGGTCTCTCACAATTATACCAGTTGCGCGGCCGTGTCGGGCGCAGCAAAACCCGCGCTTACGCTTATTGCACTCTGCCTCATCATAAGACACTGTCACCTGCAGCTACGCGCAGGCTGGAAGTTATGCAAACACTGGATAGTCTCGGCGCAGGTTTCACACTCGCAAGCCACGACATGGATATACGCGGCTTTGGTAATCTCCTTGGTGAAGAACAATCAGGTCAGGTCCGCGAAGTCGGTATTGAATTATACCAGCAGATGCTGGAGGAAGCGGTTATAAATGCAAAGGCCAACGAACAAGGCAGTTCAAGCGCCCCAGCGGCAGACGAATGGAGCCCGCAGATCAACCTAGGTATGACGGTGCTGATACCTGAGACTTACGTTCAAGATCTGGAGCTTCGCCTCGCCCTCTACCGTCGCGCGGCATCGTTAGCAACAGAGGATGATATCCATTCCTTCGCGGCTGAACTGGTCGATCGCTTCGGTGATCTTCCACAGGAAGTTGAGCACCTGCTCGCTGTCGTACGCCTGAAGCAGCTTTGTCGCGAAGCTGGTGTAGAACGGATTGACGCAGGGCCCAAAGGCGCGGTGCTGTCTTTCCGCAAGAACAACTTTGCAAAGCCGGAGAAGCTTCTGGACTTCATAGCCAGAAATACCGCACGCGCCAAACTCAGGCCCGATCACCGCCTCGTGCTGATGGAAGACTGGAGCAACATGGAAGAAAAACTTAAAGGAGTACGGGACTCCATCACGGAAATCGCGAAGCTTGCGGCCTAACTAGGCTTTCTCAGGAATGAACTTCAGCGCCACGCCATTATTGCAGTAGCGCAGACCTGTAGGCTTGGGACCATCTTCGAATACATGTCCCTGGTGACCGCCGCAACGCGCACAATGATATTCCGTTCGGGGCACAATAAGATTGTGATCAGTCTTGGTTTCCACATGCCCCGGCAATGCATCGTAAAAACTTGGCCAGCCGGTCCCGCTGTCAAACTTGTATTTTGATGGGAACAAGGGTAATCCACAACCAGCACAGGCAAATGTGCCAGTATGTTTTTCATTGTTCAACGGACTGGTGAAAGCACGCTCCGTACCCTCCTCGCGCAATACATCAAACTGCTCAGGCGTGAGGCGTTTTTTCCACTCATCGTCGGGTAAAGTGACCTTATCTACTTTCTCCGCCATAACCACTCCTGCCCTAAATATTGATGCAAACGCCAGCCCGCTGGCCGTACTGAGAACACCAAAGATAAATTGTCGTCTGTTCATGCGACAACCAATACCATGCCTGCTTGTATAAGTAAATTTAGTATAACTGTTATTTTACAGTATGTTGATTTTATGTTTATACCTGCCATGCAAGGCTAAAGGGTAAAGAACAATTAATCTCTCAACCCTCAGGATTGTCACAAATATTTAACGCAGTTTCTCATGTGAAATGTTATAGTTAGGATGGGATATGGTAGGTAAAAACGAGCCTGCCGTATGACCCACACTCTGTAGCAAAAGGTGCAGGCGTGGCGACTGAAACGAAACATAGCCTGCAGGAAGCGGCGCAGATAAAAATCTCCGAGCCCTTGGGTTTTGGTGCTTATGGCACAACGGCGAATGCGCCGAAGGATTTGGTCGTAGCGCTCGACAAACCTCCCGAATCCAAACTCAACGGATCGCTTGATTTTACCGATGCCGATAAGCTTTGGCTCAAAGCATTGGGTATCACCACAACCGCACCCAATGTCCATCACAAAACGTGGAGGACCGAAGAAGAAACAGACCGCTTCAAACACCGAAAATGGAATGAAAGCATGGGCGGCCGAGTCGCCATGCGTTCCGTCTCGCGCGGTATCGTGGGTGCTGCGTTTTATGCTGTTGGCAACATGTATGCTGGTAAAGCACTTGAAGGATACACCTACAACCGAGCTCTTAAAGGAATAGAAAGTGAAGTTCAAAGCCCCCAAGGCCCGTTACAGTATATTGCCCGTGTTATTGATAGGACTGCTGGCGCAGGAATATACAAGATTGTCAGGGCTGTTACAAAGAGCGAAGATAGGGCACTCAAATTCGTTACGTTCAGAGATACAGTTAATTTCGGTAATAAGGCGCTGCCCAACGGTATGGGGCGTGGCCTCGGTCACGAAGCAGTGGCCATAACGTTTGACTTCGCCTGCATGAGCTTCGGCGACTATATGACGCGTTATTTTATCGGCCTCTTAGATCCTAACGCGCAAGCCCACTGGATAAAAGATGGCCATATTGATGTGCCTGCGGGCTTGAAAGATCTGTTCAAAAATATTTTCCGTGGCGTAACTTATGCTTCGGGTGAGGACATGGCAGTGGCCATTCCCTATGTTTTTGGTAAACGCGCAGTAGGTAACATCATCAACAGATATAGCCCATTCTACATACTAGATTCTCACAGGGGACTCAACGGGGGCAGCTTTAAGAAAAGGCCCGATGGGGCAATAGTCGGTGACTACCAGCTTGAGGGAATGCTCGAGCTCATGGGCACTTTCAGTTGGTACAACGTTGGCACCAAGATGTTCCGCGATGTCTATACCCATACATCTGAGAAGCTTGAGAAATGGTGGAACGGCGATCGCAAGATCCATATGCCACACATTGATCCCCATAAACTTACTCCTGTAAATATAGCTCTTTCTACCGCACACGGGCTACGTTACCTGCTGCGCACGACGATTAAGGTTATGGGTTATATGATCCCCGCAACATTCTTTTTCTTTATCACGCGCACACCACAATCAAAGGTGCGGGGCCTGGTAATCGATATCGGCGATCCGACTCACGGCATTAAAGGCAAAGGTATGCTGGTCAGAGACAAGTTTGAGGTTACCGCCGGCGCCCGTCCCTCTTCCTACGAAGTGGATGCAACAGACGAAACCACTCACCACGGCTCAGGACATATTAAGCCAATCAGACCTGGCACGAATTATACCAGCAACCGGGAGGGGGGACGAGAAAGCACTCTGAACTTTGATGAGTTATATCACATTGATGACAAAGGGAATATTGACAGGAACAAAGTGACAGCAGAAACCTATCCCTTTGACGCTAATCCGGAAACCAGTAACCGCAAACAGGCGTTCGGCAGAGGCAGAGAAAACCAAAAAGACAATACATTCTATGCTAAATCTCCAGAAAGCAAACCTTGGTATGACAGGATTACTGATCCCATCGCTCGCTTTTGTTACAGGGGAGGAAGTAAGGTCAACAACGCACTAAAGAAAGCGACAGACAAACTGGACTTTCTGGGAATCAGCCAAAATAAGGAAGCAAGAGAGGAATTCTCACGAATCTATACCAACGCCGCCATCTCCTATACACCCTACTTCATGATGAAGTCGGACATACTTTCCTCCGAATGGGACACTGCACGGTCAGACATGGGGCTGGACAGAAGCCTCGATGGATTAGGCACTTCCATCATTGGCCTTGTCACTTTCAATGGCAAAAAAGTTAAAGAAGGTATGGGAGAATTTGTGGCAGGCCTCGGCGAATCCCGTCGTTCACTCATGCGCGAACCTTTTACAGACCCCAGGCGCGAGGAGCAGGCACAAAGAGAGCGCTGGAATGCTGACCCTGAGCACGGTTCAAACGAAGCGTACCAGTTAAACGGTGTCGGGAAACACACCAGTCCTGTCCTGGATGGCATCACAGGCAACAAAACCTTCGCCCACGAAGGCCTGAAACCAAAGCAACTGACACCTTCCACCTTTGTACAGCTTAAAACGCCTGACTCATGGGCCACGCAGGAAGCAGTCCGCAAGTTCCAGGATACCAACACCCAAGGCCAGTCAGTGCATTAGACCAAAGCCGTTATGGGAATCTGATCTTATAAACCCCGCTTGCGATGCGAAAAAACTTCCTATAGCATCGCGCCGAATTTAAACGATTGAGCGTGGGGCGACTTTAAATGAAAATTATTATTCTCGGCGGTGGCGTGATTGGCGTAAGCGCGGCTTATATTCTGGGTTCACGCGGGCATGAAGTCGAAGTGATCGAACGCCAGGGAGAATGCGGCCGTGAAACCAGCTTCGCCAATGGTGGGCAACTGAGTTACAGCCATGCCGAGCCTTGGGCCAACCCGGGAGTCTTGCCCAAAGTCATCAAATGGATGTTCAAAGATGATGCTCCGCTGGTGCTGCGCCCGCGCGCTGATCTCGATATGATTACATGGGGACTCAAATTCCTGATGAACTGTAACGCGGCTCGTACACACACCAATAGCGTAAGGCTTCTCAAACTTGGGCTATACAGCAAGAAAAAAATGGAGCAAATGCGGGTATTCAGTGGAATCAAGTTTGACAATCGTCGTGACGGCATATTGCATCTTTTCTCAAATCCCGAAGAATTTGATCATGCGGTAAAGCAGGCGCGCTTCCAGGAAAAACTTGGCTGCCCGGCAGAGATTGCCGACACAAAAAAGTGTATCCAGCTTGAACCGGTGCTTGAGCACGCAGGAAAACCCATTGCGGGCGGTATTTTTCAGCCACTTGATGAGAGCGGCGATGCATTTACCTTTACGCAAGAGTTGGCAAAGCTCGCAGTCAGCGAATATAAAGCCCTTTTTCATTACAATACAGAGGTGCGTACGATCAATACCAGCGGCGGCCGCATTACTTCTGTCAGCACTGACAAAGGTGAGCATAAGGCCGATGCCTATATTCTTTCGCTTGGCTCCTACAGCCCGATTTACCTGAAGCCGCTTGGTATTCGCGTACCAGTCTATCCGATGAAAGGTTATAGCGTTACTTTTGCCGCAAACCATTATACACCATCGCTGAGCCTTACGGATGGTGAACATAAGATAGTCTATAGCCGCCTTGGCGACAGGCTGCGCATTGCTGGAACGGCAGAGTTTGCAGGCTATAATACGGCGGTTCGGCCCGAACGCGTCGCACCCATCGTGCGCGCTGTAAAAGGCCTGCTGCCCAAATGCGAGTTTGACACTCCCCTTACAGAATGGGCATGCCTGCGTCCCTCCACCCCGGACGGCCCACCCATCATCGGCAAAACGCGTTACCCGAATCTTTACCTCAACACTGGCCACGGCACGTTGGGCTGGACGCAAGCTGCAGGCAGCGCCGCGCTCATTGCCGACGTCGTTGAGAACCGCCCTACGGAAATCAGCCTTGATGGACTAACCTTAGAGCGGTACTGAGATGCCAGAGCTCTACTACCTCACGCTTTCAGATCCATACGAGCTTGCACGGCCCAGACATCTGGCCTATCTGGAGTGGGGCGATAAAAATAATCCCAATGTGGTCGTTTGCTCACATGGGCTCTCACGTAACGCACACGATTTTGACCTTCTTGCAGAAGCACTGAGCAATCGTTTCCGCGTTATATGTGTGGATATGGCAGGTCGCGGGAAGAGCGACTGGTTAGTAAGTAAGTCTGGCTATACCTACGCTTTATATGTTGCTGATTCGCTGGCCTTACTGGATCACCTGAAAATCTCACGCACTCTTTGGCTTGGCACTTCGATGGGAGGCATCATCGGCATGATGATCGCAGCAGCGCAAAAACAGCGGATTTCAGGATTAGTGCTAAATGACGTCGGAGCTGTTATCTCAGCGGAAGGACTGAAGCGTATACTTGGCTATGTTGGTGTCGGCAGCGCTTTTAAAACCGCTGAAGAGGCCATGACCTATCTTAAATCCGTGCTGGCGCCGTTTAACATCACCTCTGAAGCCCACTGGAAATACATGTTCGACGCAAGCTTCTCTGTCTTACCCGATGGTCGCTATGCACTGGCCTATGATCCCGGCATCAACCAGCCCTTTCGTGATGCCGTGAGCAAACCTGAAGGTATTGCAGATGTGGATCTCACAGCGGTCTGGAATGAAATAACCTGCCCTACGCTGTTACTGCGCGGAGAACGCTCAGATATACTGCCCAAGGCAGTGGCAGAATCCATGCAACAAAGCAGGCAGTCTGTAAAACTCGTGGAGATCAAAGACACGGGCCATGCACCCGCGCTACTTGATGAAGCGCAAATCCGCCTGGTTACGGATTGGATGTATGGCATCTAAGGCCGCTTGACATTCGGCAGCGGTTAAGACATCAAAATATAATGGAGAATCAGTAAAGGGCCACGAGATGAGAACTGCCATCGCATGTCTGGTAATATTGTTCCCGATGTTGGCTCTGGCAGCGGATCTGCCCAAAGATAAATATATATGCAATTGCCATATCACTCCCGGTATTCCCTGGAGGGCAGGACCTGAGCCCATAAAGAAGGCAGTAGTTCACCATAGAAAAGCTAAATTGAATGCACAGAAATCTGACGCTACGCCAGCACCGATTCATAAAAAAACTCATATTATGCCAACGGAGCCTATTGAAACCGAAACCCCGGCAAGTGAAGGATATCCTGGCAGAGAAGGGATTGTTCCGTCCAATAAACTGGCATTGCCTGCAGGAAAGTCTATTTATGCGTCTGGTGAGCTGGTGTATATTTCCGGGCGCGTGCTGGATGCTAAATGTGTGCCAGTAAGCGATGCCATCGTCGATATCTGGCAGGCAGATCCTGAAGGTCATTACGTACATTCCACCTTGGGCGAGCGGTTGAGCCCCGCTCCGGCTTTTGCTGGTTCAGGCAGAGCAACAACAGATAACCTCGGCCGCTTCAATTTTGTGACGGTTTTCCCCGGTTCAGTGGGCACACGTGCGCCCTTTATTCACGTACATGTTGTACATAAGGATTTCCCCACTCTCGACACAGAAATGTTTTTTGCCGACGATCGGCGCAATGCTACAGACCCTGTATTCAGTTCACTTTCGTCTGCACAGCGCTCAATGGTAACTGCTAAAGTCTGGCTGCGTGATCCAAGTGACCCGGACAAAGGTCTCGGCGCATCATGGGATATTTCGCTCAATGGCAAAAACCCCTGGCGGCATTTTTAAAGTGTGAGTGCGCTCGTTTCTACAGCAGCCCTTGCTTCTCTTCTGGGACAGCATAATCTGTGCATCCTCGATGCCTCGTGGCACATGCCTTCTGAAAAACGTAATCCCAGGGCAGAATTTGAAGCAATACATCTTCCCGGTGCAATCTTCTTTGATATTGATGAGATAAGCGACAAAAACAGTTCCTATCCCCACATGCTGCCTAAGCCAGAAAATTTTGCAGCCTCTGTCTGTGCCTTAGGAATCAGCAATGATGACGATATAGTGATCTATGACACCAATGGCCTGTTTTCAGCCGCGCGCGTCTGGTGGATGCTCCGCACCTTCGGTCATAACCATGTTAAAATTTTAGATGGCGGTATGCCAAAGTGGAAAGCAGAAAACTTACCGATTGAATCTGGCACAAACACGCTCCCACAAACCTCTTTTCAAGTACATTTCCAGCCTGACTTGCTACGCACGCGCCAGCAGGTACAGGATAATATCTCCAGCAAAAAAGAATTATTGCTCGATGCACGCTCATCTGGACGATTTGGTGGCAGCGAGCCTGAACCCAGGCCCGGCCTAAGGAGCGGACATATAGAAGGTAGTAAAAATATTTTTTTCAAGGACGTACTGTCGCCTCCTTACAACACACTCAAGCCGCAAGACGAACTGCGTTTTTTATTTGAAAATCAATATATCGATGTACAGCAACCTATGGTAGCTACTTGCGGCTCCGGCGTTACAGCATGTATTTTGGCGCTAGCGCTCTACGAGCTGGGTAATGACACGGTACCTGCCTATGATGGAGCATGGGCTGAATGGGGAAGCCAACCAAGCCGTTAACCAAATGAAAACGTTTATGGTATATACAAAAAAGACATGAAAACCATTTTTGTACAAATTGCCAGCTACCGCGACACAGAGTGCCAATGGACGGTCAAGGACCTTTTTGCCAAGGCCAAGCACCCTGAACGTGTGCATGTCGGCATCTGCTGGCAATATGACCCGGACAAAGACAAGGATTGCTTTACGGAAACTGTGCTGCCTGAGCAAGTACGCATCAACCCATTCCACTGGGAAGAAAGCCAGGGCGTATGTTGGGCACGCCATCAGGCACAGCAATTATGGGATGGTGAAGATTACGTATTGTCTATCGACAGCCACATGCGTTTTGTACAGGGGTGGGATGAACTGCTGATTAAGCAACTGGATGAATGTCCTTCACCAAAAACTGTACTTTCAAATTATCCAGCTGGCTATACGCCACCTGACCACTTGCAGACAGGCACTAAGCCCACTGTCATACGCGCACATCTTTACACACCGCAAGGTGACCTTCGGGTACGCGAGGTAAGGCTGGACCACGCCCCTAAAAAGCCGTTGTTAGGCGCTTTCTGCACAGGAAAATTTATTTTCGCAAAGAGCGCCTTTATTCGGGAGATACCATGCGATCCGTATCTCTATTCCGCTCAGGAAGATATAGCCCTTTCAGCCCGGCTTTTCACTCATGGCTATGATGTCTATAGCCTCAAAAATGTCGCGCTCTATCATTACTACCGGCAAACAGCCGGTTCAGATGCAAAACTGCCTCCTACGCATTGGGAGGATAATCCGAGCTGGTTGCGATTGCAGGAGCGCGGACGTAAACGCCTGAATCACCTGTTGGGATATGCGCCTAACGAAAACCCTGAAATCATTCAAGACATCGATAAATATGGACTCGGCACCAAACGCAGTCTTGCTGATTATGAAACATTCAGTGGTGTAAACTTCAGGCAGCGCACTGTCAGCGAACATGGCCTGCGTTGTGCATTTATCGAGAATATGGGGCACTACATAGATAAGGCCATCTATATACCCGAGATTGACGACGCTTCTGTTAAATCCGTTGCATCTGAAACCGCCAAAGAGCCTGTGGTAAAAGTATTAGAGCCCACAACATTCGACCAGCCCCTTGCAATTGAACGTGTCATCAAGGCAAATCCGGGGCGTGAGCTTAATATTGATAAGGAGGCACCTGAAGGCCTTCTTATCATCTATGATTACCTTGATAGAAAAACCTGCAGCATGCTTACAAAATATGCTGATTCGCAAACTTTCACCGAACTCACCGTGGTGGATCCCCACAAATCAACCAAGGACAAAATCGTATCTTATAAAGACGAAGGACGCATTACCCATCACGTCGATATTGATGGCAAGGCCCTTGAAATTCTCAATATCATGAATGATGTCTACTGCCGCCAGATGGCAGCGTTTTTTAACGTCAATTTCGAATGGTATGAGCGGCCGCAAATACTGCGCTACCCTCCAGGCGGCAAATATAACCAGCACGCTGATTCAGAGCACTGGGAGGCAAGTAAAAATGAATGGGTACGCGTTCAGGACCGCGATTTCAGCGTTCTGGTGTACCTCAACGATGAGTATGAAGGTGGTGAACTCCAATTGGTTCAGCAGAACTTTACCATTAAACCCAAGCCGGGTATGATGCTGGCCTTCCCTTCCGATCACCGCTATCTGCATGCAGCGCTTCCAACCACTTCAGGTATTCGCTATGTTATCGTCAGCTGGGCGGCAGCCGTCGGGGTGAAACGTGTGCGTACGCAGATGCCTTATGGATCGGTTTACGTGCGGCAAAAACGAACAGCATAAGTAGAAATAGTCATGCAAAAAGAATGGCAGGATTGGGTCAACGAGAACATAATACGCGGATGTGATCCGCTGGAGATGGGCAGTATTCTGCTCAAAAACAAGTTTAGCTTGCCACAAATCCGCACAATGATGGGTACCAAATACCCGGAAGCGCTTGGCCAGCATACAACTCACACGACAGAACCTGCTGCAGCTGCGCAAACCGCTGGCAGCACCACAGCACTCCAGCGTAAATGCACATCTCTCGTGGAAATTCAACGTGACCTCGCCCGCCTGAGCCCTAAGGCAAAAACTATTGAGCGCCGCAAGGGCGTATCCGGCAATGAGTTTCTGGAAAAATACTACGCGGCAAACAAGCCCGTGATTCTCTGCGACCTGATGACATTCTGGCAGGCGCCTAAGAAATGGACGCCGGAATATCTCAAAGCAACCTGCGGCGAAGAGACAGTGGAGATCATGGCATCACGCGATACCAACCCGAATTATGAAAGCAATGACGAAGCGCACCGCAAACAGGTGAGATTTTCTGTGTATGTTGATATGGTTGCACAAGGAAGGGAGACGAATGACTATTACCTTACTGCGCGCAATAATTTCTTCAGTCGCGCTGGTACTAAAGCCCTACTGAAAGATATAGAAATATTTACTGAGTACCTGAAGGAAACTGATGGTGATGGCCATTATCTCTGGTATGGCCCTAAGGGAACGATTACGCCATTGCATCAGGATACCATGAATATTTTTATGGCGCAGGTGCAGGGGCACAAACAGATTAAACTGGTGCCAGCCAACGAGATTGAGCTCATTTATAATAACTATGCCGTCTATAGTCAGGTGGATGTTGCCAATCCCGACTATGAGAAATTTCCAAAGTTCCGCTATGCGAATGTCATTGATCTTGAACTGGCCCCCGGTGAGGTGTTGTTCCTGCCCGTGGGATGGTGGCACTGGGTGAAGTCGCTCGATACGAGCATCACCGTGTCATTCAACAATTTCCTATTCCCCAATGAGTTTAAATGGGAACATCCTCAGGGAACGGTGGATAAAGCCGTGGGATATTGAAGCGACTGAAATTGTATGAAGCTTTACAGGACACTCTCTGTTACTTAGTATTGTAACACTGTACAGGAGCAACTTGTGGCAAGTATTGCATTATTAAATCCACCGCGGCAAAAAGCTCTCAAACGCAATCCCCTTGCACAACCATTTCTGAAGTGGGCTGGAGGCAAGAGACAGCTTCTCTCCGAGATTCGTAAGTACATACCCAAACAATTTAAACGTTACTTTGAGCCTTTTATAGGTGGTGGCGCGGTCTTATTCGACTTACAACCCAAATATGGCTTTGTGAATGACGCCAATAAGGAGCTTATCAACCTCTACAGCGTCATTAAATGCACGCCAGATGAGCTTATTGAGCACGCCAGAAAGCACCGCAATACGGAAGATTATTTTTATGATCTACGTTCTCAGGATAGAGAGAAAGGATTTAAGAAATTATCTGATGTGCAAAGGGCATCGCGCATCATATTTCTTAACAAAACCTGTTATAATGGCCTCTTCCGGGTAAATAGCCAAGGACAGTTCAATGTTCCCTTCGGTAATTATACCAATCCGGTGATTGTCGATGAGGTAGTGATACGGGCTGTAAGTCGCTATCTCAATGAGGCTCAGATTACGCTTACGAACTGCGATTTCGAAGCCGCGGTAGCTGGAGCCACAAAAGGAGATTTCGTTTATTTAGACCCACCTTATGATCCGATTTCCGATACGTCCTCATTCACAGGCTATAGCTTAGGTAATTTTGGCAAGGATGAGCAAGAGCGACTCAAGAAAGTATGCGATGACCTGACAAAGAGAAAATGCAAGGTGATACAAAGCAATTCTGCCACAGACTTCATTCGCGGTCTATACAGCGACAAGCGCTATACACTTATCGAAGTCGAGGCAAACCGTAACATCAACTCCATAGCGACTGGTAGGGGAAAGATAAGTGAGTTACTCATACTAAATAACTACGTGAACGAATAGCGTACATGTCAAAGAATGATGTAGCCTGGGAAGAATTGTTCAAGCGCCACGGCATTCTTGAGAATATAGAAAAGAACGGCTTCCACCAAATATCAGCTACTCAGATTAACGCGCTGCGCGAGGCGCGATTGATGACGAAGTTCGATCATAAGATACAGCTACCGACAATATTTCAGGAAAATTCTCTGACCATACAGCCGAATTCGCGTGGAACCTACGTTATCGGGCGTTTTACGAGCTATCAGGACTTGCCCGATAACCCATCATTACCTATCGAAATCCTACCCTTTCCCGACAACATTGAAACCATAAGCCCAGACAACCTATTTTCCGAGTCGATAGCACTGCTGTGTGCCCACAATAGCGGTATGATTGCCGATTTGCTCGGCGAGGAGTCTTCTCTAACCGTTCTTGGGCGCATGTCCACCGGGCGTTTTAGCTACTCTATAAACGACATTAAGAGCGGCCAACGGCACAGTATATCAGTAGAAAACTCACAATGTGAGATTGACAGCGGCTTTGAAGGGCCTAAGCGGTTTGCTTTAATCGAAGCGAAAAACGAAGGGGTGGATGATTTTCTTATCCGACAACTTTACTATCCGTATCGCCTCTGGAAACCACAAGTAACCAAGGAAGTCTTGCCTATCTTTTTGTCTATTTCGGACAGTGTATTCTCGTTCTACATTTACCGCTTTACCGATGAAACGCATTACAACTCCATTGAGCTTGTGTCTCACCGCAAATATCAAATCGGAACCACTGATATTGAACTTGAGGACATCGTAAAAACACTCAATAGTACGGCTATCTTATCGGAGCCTAAAGGGATACCATTTCCGCAGTCGGACAGCTTCAACCGAGTTATCGACTTGCTTGCCCAACTTCACGCTGCACAATCGCTTTCTCAAGAGGATATCACCACCAATCATGCGTTCGATACACGGCAAACGCAGTATTATACGAATGCAGGGGCCTATTTGGGACTGATAGAGCGCAAACAGAGCAAAGAGCATGGCGTTACTTATAGCTTAACTGAGAAAGGCTCCAAGATAATGTCAAAGAAGTTGCGTGCACGTAACCTATCTCTGGTACAGACTGTGCTTGAGCATGGCGTTTTCAATCAATCGCTAAGACTCTATATGCAGCAAGTAACCAGACCGAGCCGGGATCAGATTGAAGCCATTATGAGAGATGCTAATTTAGAGAGGCTTGGCAAGGAAGGCTCTACTATACCTCGCCGCGCGCAAACAGTTCTTGCATGGATAGATTGGATTATAGGACTAACAAACCGTTAAACGCCCACTTCAGAAAAGGCTTCAAAACGTCTTCCATGAGAGCCCCAGCACCAGGCGGGTTACCTTGCCTTCTTTCGTGCCAAACGGCAAAAGGCAGCTGCGGTATTTTACCGTTTTGTTCTTTTCATTGACGAACGTACCTTCATCTATGACGGGCGTCGCATTTTTCACTACTTCGTCAACCTTCTCAGTAACACGCGCCGCAGGAAAGCGTTGAAGCTGCGAAAAGAATACCAGTCCTGTCAGGTCTTTCCCGAGCGCTTCCTTAGCATTACTGCCTACATACTCGTAGGTGTACTGATGGGTATTGCGCTCAGCATTGGCCACATCCACGCGCCAGACGCAACACTGACCCCAGATATCTGCAAGGCCGCCGACGTTGAAGTGCTCCCATGCGGGCAAAGGCAGGCCTTTACGCAGCCGGTCCCAGTATTCCGTAAGCCGTTTGGTCAGGCGCTTGTCTTCCATGGGAACCTATCGGCCACAGTCGGCACCTAAGGTCAAGTTTTTCATTGAATATCCCGCTGATTTGCGTCTAATCTGCCCTCCCTTATGACAACAGACGCCAAATACTATCCCGAAGTCGAAGCCAATCCCGATTTCCCTAAAATTGAAGAGCGTATACTTGCCCGGTGGCAGGAGGACGGCACATTTACCACGTCCGTTACAGCAAGGCCAGCTATCGCCAAAGCCGGAGCAAATAACGAGTTTATTTTTTACGATGGCCCTCCGTTTGCCAACGGACTCCCTCATTACGGCCACTTGCTGACTGGTTACGTCAAGGATCTGTTTGCGCGCTACCAAACGATGCGGGGTAAACGCGTAGAACGACGCTTTGGGTGGGACTGCCACGGTCTGCCCGCCGAACTGGGAGCCGAAAAGGAGCTTAAAATTTCAGGACGGCAGGCAATTACCCAATATGGGATCGGCAAATTCAATGACTACTGCCGGACCTCAGTAATGAAATATACCCATGAATGGGAGTATTACGTCACGCGACAGGCACGCTGGGTTGATTTTAAGAACGACTATAAAACCATGGATAAAAATTTCATGGAGTCCGCACTCTGGGCCTTCAAGCGGCTTTACGATCAAGGTTTTGTGTATGAAGCCTACAGGGTCATGCCCTATAGCTGGTCCGCTGAGACGCCACTGTCGAACTTCGAAACAAGGCTTGATAATTCCTACCGCGAGCGAGTGGATAAGGCGATTACCGTTGCATTTGAGCTCAATGCCAAAGAGTTCGAGAGAAAATTCAATATCCAGGGCGCACAGCAAAAAGGTATTATCAAGAGCTATAAAGTGTTGGCATGGACGACGACTCCCTGGACATTACCAAGCAATCTGGCGCTGGCTGTAAACAAAGAGCTTGATTACGTTTCCGTTCATACTGAACAGGGCTGGGTAATTCTGTCATCTGCCGCTGCAAAAAAATATTTTCCTGAACAGACCGCCACAGGGTTTGAAGCAGCTGAACTCAGCTTCAAGGGCTCCGATCTCATAGGCCTTACCTATACGCCGCTATTCCCATATTTTAAAAGCCATTCCAACTCTTTCCGTATTCTCGATGGCTCAGACTTCGTCACCGATGGAGATGGCACCGGTGTGGTTCACATGGCTCCGGGCTTTGGTGAAGACGATCAACGCGTTTGTGAGGCAGCAGGCATAGAGCTTGTCTGCCCTGTAGACGGCTCCGGTAAGTTTACCGATGAGCTATTTGATTTGCCGGACCTACAGCTTAAAGGGCTCAATGTTCTCGAAGAGAATGTTGAAAAATTCAAATTCGGCGAGGCAAACGAGCGGATCATTGAATGGCTTAAAAAACATGGGAATCTTATCAAGCAGGAGCAGATAACGCACAATTATCCGCACTGCTGGCGCACTGACAAGCCACTCATCTACCGCGCTGTACCCAGCTGGTATGTCGAGGTAACCAAATACCGTGACCGTATGGTGGAGCTCAACCGCCAGATTAACTGGATACCCGAGCACATTCGCGACGGCCTATTTGGCAAATGGCTGGAAAATGCACGTGACTGGTCGATTTCCCGCAACCGGTTCTGGGGCACGCCAATCCCCGTGTGGAGAAGTAAATCCGGCAAAATAAAAGTCTTTGGCAGCATTGCCGAGATTGAAAAAGCCAGCGGCCAGAAAGTTACCGATCTGCATCGTCCTGTTATTGATGAGATCGTTGTCACTGAAGATGGCGAAGAATACCGCCGCGTGGAGGATGTCTTCGATTGCTGGTTTGAATCAGGCTCGATGCCCTACGCACAGGTGCATTACCCGTTCGAGAATAAGGATTGGTTTGAAACACATTCACCTGCTGATTTTATCGTGGAATATGTGGCGCAGACCCGTGGCTGGTTTTATACGCTGATGGCGCTGCACGCAGGCGTGTTTTATGATCATCCCAAATTATCTAAAACGCCACCGTTTAAGAACTGCATCTGTCATGGCGTAGTGCTGGACGATAAAGGCCAGAAGTTGTCAAAACGCCTGAATAACTACACCGATCCGAAGGATATTTTCGCGCAGTATGGGGCCGATGCGCTGCGCTGGTTCATGATATCCTCACCCGTCATGCGCGGCTCGGAGCTTTATATAGACAAGGAAGGCAAATTCATTCGCGACGAGGTACGCCTCGCCATCAAACCGATCTGGAACGCCTATAACTTTTTCTGCCTCTATGCGAATGCGGATGGAGTGAAAGCACGGTTGGACACGAACTCTAAAGAACTCATGGATAAGTACATACTCGCCAAGTGCGCGGATACCGTAAAAGCAGTTCAATGTGCGCTCGATGCTTATGATACGCCCTCCGCAACGGATGCAGTGACGCGATTTTTTGAAGTACTCAATAACTGGTATATTCGCCGTACTAAAGAGCGTTTCTGGAGGGAAAGCGTAGATGAGGATAAGCAAGCTGCTTATAACACGCTCTATACGGTATTGCATATCATGTGCCGTGCTGCAGCACCTCTATTGCCACTGACCTGTGAAGAAATTTACGTAGGGCTGACAGGTGAAAAAAGTGTCCATCTCACAGATTTCCCTTTGCCACGCGAAGCGTCTACAGACATAGCACCAACTATTATTTCTGGCATGGACTGGGCAAGAGATGTCTGTAACGTCGCTTTGGCTATCCGAAATAAGGCAAATATAAGGGTTCGCCAACCTCTGAATAAATTACTGGTCGTCGGCAATGGCATGCAGGAATATCTGGCGCATACTGCACTCATTCCTCTGATTGAAGATGAAGTGAATGTGAAAGAAATTCAGAGCGATCTAAACATCGCAAATTATGCGGACGAACGGCTTCAGTTAAACAACCCTGTACTTGCACAGCGACTGCCTGAAAAAATGAAACAGCTTATTCCAGCCTCAAAAAAAGGTGCCTGGAAAAAGCTGGCGAATGGTCAAATAGAACTGGCTGGTGAGACGCTCCTGCCGAGTGAATATAGCCTTCTGCTGGAACCCAAACCCGAATATAAAGGCCGTGCACAGGCACTCTCCACCAATGATGCGCTTGTCATTCTTGATACCACTATCACACCGGAACTTCAGGCCGAAGGCTATGCGCGCGATCTCATTCGGCTTATCCAGCAGGCACGCAAAGACGCAGGGCTCAATGTGACGGATCGTATCCAACTGCGCCTGCGCGTCTCTGATGTGCTGGAAGATGCACTGCATGCACATCGCGACACGATTGCTGAGCAGGTGCTTGCCACATCCCTTACGGAAGGAGATATGCAGGGCTGCACCTATATCGTCAATGAAACTATTGAGAGCGAGGAAGTGTCAATCGGCTTCAGCGTTCAGGCGGTCGCCGCATGAGCATCTTGCCCATCAACGTTGGTGTGATCAGCGCCGGCGCCTGGGGAACGGCGCTTGCAGTCATTGCGAACCGCGCGGGTAGCCGGGTTACCCTCTACACCAATAATATCAACGTACGCGAATCCATCCTGGTCAGGCGCACCAACGACACCTATCTCCCCGGAATTTTTATCGATCCGCGCATTGCCATCACGGACGATGTAGCAAAAATATGTGCCTGCGACTTTGTCGTCCTTGCAATACCCTCGCATCATATGCGCTCCACCTGCATCTGGCTTTCCGACCAGATTGAGGCAAATATACCGATTGTGATTGCAACCAAAGGCATCGAGCGCGGGAGCCTCGCACTCATGAGTGAGGTAGTCACAGCTATATTGCCTAAAAACCCGGTTGCCATCTTGAGTGGTCCCAATTTTGCCTCTGAAGCTGCTCAGGGCTTGCCTACTGCCACCACCATCGCCTGTCAGGACGAGCGAACCGCAAGCCAGATCATCTATGGTATCGGAGGAAAATATTTTCGCCCCTATCATACAGACGATCTCATAAGCACGCAGGTCGGCGGCGCCGTCAAAAATGTCATTGCAATTGCATGCGGCATTGCGCTTGGACGAGGCTTTGGCGAAAACGCGCGTGCAGCCATCATCACCCGGGGCATCGCCGAAATAGCCAGGTTATGCCTGTTTAAAGGCGGCAGGCAGGAGACGCTAATGGGCCTGTCAGGTATCGGGGATCTCATGCTCACCTGCTCCAGCTCCACTTCGCGTAACATGGCTCTTGGCCTAGAGATTGGGCAGAAAACCAGACCTGTGAAGGCTATCTTAGAGAGCCGCCAGAAGCAGCTTGCTGAAGGGGTAATGACTGCTGATTCGGTAACTGAGCTTGCTCGTAAAATAGGCATAAGCATGCCCATATGTATGGCCGTGAAGGATATCCTTTATAGCGGCAACGAAATAGATGATGTAATTCAGCATCTTCTGGAGCGCCCTTTTGTTACGGAAGCCCTGCAGACAAGCTTTTAACCCATTGTAATATTCAAATAATCTTCACACACTTGTCATGGAATTGTCATAATTATACTCTATGGTAGTAGTTAACCAGTTTCTTGCATTCACCCTTAAAATTTAATAACAATTTAATAAATCTGGACTATAGTTTCACATGGAACCAAGCTTTCCTGCCAAAAGGCCGAACGTTATGCAGATGAAAAAAGACAATCTCGAGAAGCATTATAAAGAAATCTCTTCGCTCTATGATATGGCGGAAGAACTCGCAGCCACCGTCGAAAGCGAATTCGTCAAAGATCCACAGGAGCAGATTGCGCTAGTAGAACCATTGATTGCCAATGTTGCAGACTGCGCTGATATCCTCTCGGAAGAATTCGTAAACGTGCTGGAAAAACCCGCACTTGCCAAATCTGCCAAGGGTCGCGTTGAAAGCGCGCTGCGGAAGATTTTTATCGCGCTGGAAGAATACCGTACCCAGTTGGGCCTTAAGAGCCAGAAGACGTTGGGTTCCATTGCCAATATCGCCGACCCCATCGTTGCCAAAATCCGCAAGCAGGCAGAAAAAATCATCCTCATTTTCATGTCTCTCATGGAAATTTCTCTCGACCGCATCATGCATCATTTCGAGATCGAGGAATTTCGCCGCGCTAATAACAAGGCCATGAGCGCCCTGCCCGTCCACGGACACTAATAACTCGCTTTAATACACCGTAAAATAGCTCGTGCCGCTGATAGTGGCATTGCCTTGGCAGGCACAAGTTGCGCTCCACTCCACCCGGTATACTTCCGCAAGCAGATGCGCAGGTAAAGAGACCGCCATACGCGTGTCCTTTGGCATGGTCTTGGCCGTGGTGATAAGATTGTTATACTGATCAAATACCTTGAGGTCGCTTTTCTCAGGGACAATGGTCTGCGAAAACATCACCTCAACGGAACTGGGCGGAGATGTGTCAAATGTCTGGTGATTGGCTGGGTCGATCGATGCAAGCACCAGTGATGGCTGCGGTGCTGTATAGTTATAAATCACAATAAGAGGCTGGCCTGCCTGCGCTGCATCCGCCAGCGCAAACAATAAAAAAGCAAGAACCACACTACGATAATACATACTGGATTTCGTTATACAGCCCATCCTTTGTATAATAAACTCCAATATTGTAACGGGGCCTTGACCACCACTGGGCGATATGGCAGCGTGGCTCTTATGAAGGACAAGCGCCTTACCCATCGCCTCACCGAATACTGGAACACTATGCGTGGGGATGCCTCCCTGCCTTCGTGGACAGAATTCGACTCCAGGCACTTCGGCGATATCTGGAAAAAATGCTGTGGCTGGAAGGTGGATACAACCAATACCAGCACCATTGTGTATACCTATGAGCATGTCGGTGAGTTCGTAAAAGAATTCGCAGGCGATCTAATGGGGAAACAAATTACAAGCCAGCTGAGCACACTGGCAGGCGAACACCCGCCCGGAGAATTACTCGCCAGCCATTTTCAGAGCTTCCCTGCTGCGCGCATCTTACAGAAAATTGACCGCGTTGTTCATAAGCCGGCTATTGTGATCGAAGAAGGGCGGGTCATAGACGGCAACGGGAAAAATATCCGTTTCCGCAGCTGCCTGATCCCTTTCGGTACTCAGGATGGACTGGTCACACACATGGTTCTGGGGCTGTCGTGGAAAGAATATTGAGAACAAAATGGCTGCGAAGCTCAATGGTGAACGTTATTACTGCTTGTTGCTAATAAAATTCTTCTCTGCATATAATTCAAGCATCGCCAGATTATTTGGGAATGGATAAAACTTTGAAGTTCTAGAGGGACACCTGTGGGGCGTATTCAGGTTTACAGCTTCAATCGAAACGCCTGCAAAATTACGTCTTGTTCTGTCCACAACATCAAAAATAAACTGCCCTATCATTGAGGCCAATTCATGATCCCGGTCTTCCACAGCATGGCGACCTGCGCTATACGCTTCTGAGAGTAATATGGATAGACCAGCTGAAAACTTATGATTCACCAGCTTATGTGTCTTTATTTGCTTTGGCATAAGACCCCGTGCCTCCATGCGTTTGGTTATTAAAAACCAAAAAATTAGAAATATATTTGGCTATAGCTATCCCGTGCCGTAAAATATTTCCCTTCTCGGTTGTGCCGAGATAGTGCACCCCCCCCCCATAGGTTGCACAAGCTATTTATATATAATTAAAATTAAGGGCTTAAAAGAGATTATAACTATCAGGATGTGCTTGATAATAACCTTTCCTGAAGCACAAATTTAGTAACATCCTCAGAGTTATGAATGATGTGAGTGAGGTTACCTTTCTTATCGAAAAGCGGAAAATTAACCGGATTCCAGTACCGTTCCTCGAAAGCTCCCCCTTTTGATGAAGGCTTCGGAATATCGTATTTTACCAGATACATCATATCCAGTGCCCGACGCTCAAGTACGCGTATGAAAGAGGACTTGAGGCAATCAACGCCAGTCGTAGCGGCAGGGTCATCCGGGTTTGCAGGAAACACATCGAATACATTGCGCCCCAGAATGTGATCCCTGACGCTCATCGTGTTCTTCAGGAAAATATCGCTAGCATGGGTAATTATGAATTCTGGCGTGAGGACTAGATAATGGCCCGGCACAGATTCCATATTCTTTTTAAAGCCCGGTAGCCTTCGTTGGACAACAGTATCTAATTTACGATTGTTCGACATAGCCCACCGTAACATAGTTGAGGCGTTTAACTATTATTATATTTCAACAGCGTTGTATCTACAGGAAAATAAGGAATTTTATGGTTATGGAATGCAGAGCCTTGCAGAAATGATGGAGCATAACAGAGTGATTCGCAGCGCCTTAACGCTCCTCTCCACGCATGGGTTATGAATATCAGCAACGAATTAATATATTCGCTTATTTCTGCTAAAATTTTACCATTATTTTAGCTATAATCTTATATTAGAGACCAGAAATTATTTGGCCTGCCGCAGAGTATGGATTACAATTGTTTCTTCAGGTCTTTTATGATCGATTGGTTCTTCATCTACGGTGCCACTCCTCCATATATTGAAAAAGGCACCTATATTCCGGCGCTTATCCTGGTGTCTTATGTGATTGCTGCGTTGGGATCCTACGTGGGCCTGACACTTTCGACTTTCATGTTTGACGCGCATACCCCGAAAGAACGAACGTTACTGCACTGGGGAGGTGCCTTTGCACTCGGCAGTGGCATCTGGTCCATGCATTTTGTCGGCATGTTAGCCTTCAAAATGAAAATGTTCGTGACCTATGATCCGCTGATGACAACACTATCCATGCTGATTGCTGTGGTCATTGCTTACGGCGTGTTGCAGGTAACACAGACACCTAAGCTTACATTCTGGCGTCTGATTGCCGGTGCAGTATTATTCGGCATCTGTATTTGTGCCATGCATTATACTGGTATGGCTGCCATGATAATGGACGCCAGCTTACGCTATATACCGTCGTTTTTTCTCCTTTCCGTCATCATTGCCATCACAGCCTCAGGCGCGGCGTTGTGGATTGTTTTTTATTTAGGCCAATACAATAGCCGCTGGCAACTTACGTTAAGAGTGAGTGCAGCTCTTATCATGGGAGCAGCCATTTGCGGCATGCATTACACTGGCATGGCTGCCGCTGTTTTTATCCCTTTTGCTAATTGCCGGTATGATCCGAATCAAAGCTTTGACTTGCTGGCTTTTGTAATCACTATCATTACCTGCATCATTCTAGGCACGGCGCTTGCACTTGGCATTTACAGCAAGGAACAGCGTGCCCGCGAAGAAGAAAAGTATGCATTTCCCATCCGGCTGGTGACGCTATCGACGTTACTGACATTCTTTGCCCTGTTGTGGGTGGGCGGTAATGGCTTTTACATTCATCACCTGCTCACATATACGGGGCAACCGTCGCAACAATCCTTGCTGACGTTTGCCAATAACGTGTATTATACGCTGTACCCCGGGATAGTCATCATCACCCTCCTGGCCGTCACCCTGTTTTTCAAGCTCCGCAGTATCCGCCGCTGGCGCGGAGAACTCGAAAAAACGCGACAGGCTGCGGAAAGGGCCAATGCTGCAAAAAGCGACTTCCTGGCCAATATGAGCCATGAAATTCGCACCCCCTTAAACAGCATGATTGGCCTTAGCGAAGTGCTGCTCGAAACAGAACTGACTCCCATTCAGGAAAACAATATACGCACAATACTAAACTCCGGTGAAAACCTCATTGAAATCATTAACGATATACTGGATTTCTCAAAGATTGAGGCAGGCAAACTTGACCTCGATCCGGTTCCCTTTAATCTGGAGACAGCAATCGAAGAGACAGCAGAACTATTTGCACCCAAAGCGAGAGAAAAAGAAAAACTCCTGGAATTGCTTGTGTATTTTGCACCAGGCACACCACGTTATGTGATCGGTGACCGGATACGGATACGGCAGATTCTGTCGAACCTCCTGAATAACGCCATCAAGTTCACGCAGGAAGGCTATATAGTAATTACTTCAGAAGAAGTGCGCGAACCTGCACCAGCGGGCTACACTAAAATCAGAATCTCCGTACGCGACACGGGAATTGGCATTCCAACAGACAAGCTGGAGGCCATTTTTGACAAGTTTTCTCAAGCCGATGTCTCCACTACCCGCAAGTTTGGCGGCACTGGCCTGGGATTGTCCATCTGCAAACAACTGGCAAAAATGATGGGAGGTGAAGTAACCGCCCAAAGCACCCATGGAAGAGGCTCAACATTCAGCGCTACTATGATCCTGCAACACGATCAGATGGAACATGCGGATCCGGTGGTACCAAGCCACACACTTCTCAAAGGAAAAACAGCCTTGATCGTGGACGATCTAGAGCCAAGCCGTAGCATACTGGCTTCACAACTTGCCCAAGCAGGAATAGTGTCGTGTGGTGCAGATCAGACGCAAGTAGCTCTTGAGATGCTGGCGAAGGCAAAAGACGCTGCAAAGCCTTTCGATCTGCTGATTACTGACTATATTCTGCCGGAAATGGAGAGCAACGCATTCACCAGACGAGTCAGAACGCTTTACCCTGACATGGTGATAGTCATGGTAACGGCGCTGGCAGAAAAAGGGTACGCTCCGATATTTGCAAGCGCCGGGTGCGACGCATATCTCACCAAGCCAGTACGCGCGTCGCAATTCCTCGATATACTGGCAATGATCGTCGGCGCACGACATGCGGGTAAACATCTGAGTATGCTAACGCCATTCACAATATTCCGTAAAAATGCCCCCAAAGGCAATGATGACAGTGCATTCCTCGCAGATGCAGAAATATTGTTGGTAGAGGACCATCGGGCTAACCGGGATTTGGGCATTGAATTACTCGAAAATTTTCACTGTCGGACAACTTCAGTAAGTAATGGTGAGGAGGCCATCGAAATAGTTAAAAAACAAAAATTTGATCTCATCCTTATGGATTGCCAGATGCCGGAAATGGATGGGTTTGAGGCAAGCATCATTCTATGTCAGATGAAAAAACGCGGTGAAATAGCGGACATGCCTATCATCGCCCTTACTGCCAACGCTATGAAGGGTGACCGCGAGAAATGCCTGGAGTCTGGTATGAATGATTATATCACCAAGCCTTTACGCAAAACAGCATTACGCAGCACGCTGATGCAATGGCTGCCTCCTAAAGAGAAACGCCTGGCTACACGTCCGAAATGACTGAATTTTATTATGAAAAACTAGATTATAGTATCGTTTTAATCCATTAACTAACAGATATTAAACAGAATTCTACCTTTGAAGATAAGTATAAGAATTTCGTGAAGTATGAAATTCAGCTTTTGCAGGAATGGTGGAGGATAGCGAAAAACTTTCGAAAACCCTTATCGACACCCTAAGGCACTGGTCGGACGCGCTGAATTTCCAAAATAAGCGTGAGAACCAGTCTTAGATATTGGACATTACCTGCCCTGATTTACAAGAAGAATTAGCACCAAACCAAAAACGAAACTTTGACTACTTAACCTCGTAAGAAATATGAATGCCTTCATAATCCTGAAGTTGAAGGCTGATGGCATCTTTGACAGGCATTGGGATTTTTTTCCGGACGATGTATATAAGCAATTCCTTTGGACCGCGCCATTTTATTTCAGGCGCATCATGGTTATCTGCATCAATGATAAAAATATCCTTTGAAAAACCTCCGGAAAGTTTTACGGCAAATTCAGCATCCGAGAAAGTACTCGCATAAACCCGCTCGTATACAGTAGCAGTCCACTCCCCACCTGGTGAAACCGCATGTGCGCGTGAGTAATCCATCGGGTTAGGCAGTAACAAAGGCAGTCCGCATTCAGCCAGCGGCCAAAGAAGAAAAAGACACACAACAATGGCAACCACCTTCTCGACTGATAATCTACGGTTACTTTTTTTCGGTTGTCCACTTGCCATTTAAGTAATCCTGGAATCCCTGAGTAATATTCCTTACCGCATCATTGCGAATACCATAAGTTACATTCATGTCATCTGCATTTGTGCGTCCTACCGCCTGATTGTAAGCACCTGCGGCTGTTAATGTTTCATCCAAAGAATATCCCATGGCAGCAGCCACTGCACCATAATTATAGTTGGTCACATTCCTATAGCTGCCCACGTAGTCTCCAAACAGAGCAGGAATATATCCATCTGGCCGTTGATAATCTTGAGGCCCACCGTGGCTGAACCAATAGATCATCGATAAAGCCTTATCGGCATCGGTTGCGTCGGGATCATAGTCCTCGGCAGCTTTAACATTGGCTGCTATGTCCATGCCGTTTGGCAAGGGATATGGACTTCCTGTATTGGGATCAATAACGGCACCACCATTTGAATCGGCAAGTGTTTTTTGTGAGTTATTTGTACTGGCTGTTGCAGGAGACGATGCATCGCTTGTTACCAGATTGTTATCGGCAACATACGTTCCTTGAGGCAGCGGCGATGGATTGTCGAATCCATCTCTAATCGCACTGCGGATGTCATCCGCTGATATACTAACTGCATCGGTGCTAGTGCCATCCCCTGTCGTCCATTGGCCACCACCTGGCTGGCCAGCCGGAATGCGTGGCTCATCGGGGTTGTAATGGCCACCTCCGCCACCGCTGTAGTTGCCATCATCACCGCTATCGCTACTGCTGGAATCGTCCTCGCTGTCATCGTCTTCGTCATCCGAGTCATCACTGGCATCTTTGGTGAGTTCCTGCCAGTTTTGTCTATTCAAAGGCGGCGGAAAAGGCTGCGGCGAAGCAAGCGCAAGCATCATCTTCGCCTTGGCAATCGTGGGAATATCGTAGGTAGAATGGGGAGTACGACTATCCCAGTCTTCCTTTTTGACCGTTGCCAGCAGTTCCTCTGCGCGTTTGATATAGCGTAGGGTTTCTGAAGGTAAACCCTGACGAGCAGATTTGTTGAGAGGCATATGGTTTGCCATTATGCCATGAGGCGTGGCGCTGAATGTGGGCGCAAGATTATGCTGCATAAAAAGTCCTTTTTAAGTATGGAGAACATGGAGAAAATCAATATTACGAGCCCAAGCCGTTTTTCCTTGACAGCAGCATTATAGAGTAAAATTCCGCCGTATGTAAGAGGTGCCGATCACAATTTCAGTATTCAAAACCCGAACATAGGCAATTCGAACCAGACATATTCTTGGTAATGAATGATAATTCTGGCCTGAGAGAAAAAGGAAATTTCAAGAAATACGGAATTCCAATATCTTGTGGGATTGGTGGAGCATAACGGAGTCGAACCGTTGACCTCTTCCATGCCATGGAAGCGCTCTACCAGCTGAGCTAATGCCCCAAGTCTCTTCAAAAAATCCCTTGGAAAAGAGAGGACGCATACAGATAACGAATCCCGACCAACTGTCAATATCTTTGGCGGGTTCTCTTGGGGGCCACGAGCTGATATATAGAGCTAAAAGCGATGGGGAAAAATTTGCCGCTGAGTGGTTAAATTGACCTGATGCATTCATGCAACAGCCGTTCAATGGGCTGATATTGAAAATAAAATACCAACATTTTTCTGGCATGAAATCTGCATCGTATTATAGCGCGCGGGCATAACATCCCGCACAAAAAACAGAACCAACTAAGCCGGATGTAGACTATGGATACGGGCATATACGTCGCCTTATCAAAGGAAGTAGGAACCCTACGTGATATGGACGTAACGGCGAATAACCTCGCCAACATGACCACCACCGGATATCAGGGCGATGAATTGCTGTTCACCGACTTCCTGACAAGCACCACTCCTCAGGAAAATCACATCGCCTTTGCCAACGATATCTCCACTTGGCGAAATACGGAACAGGGTACGCTGCAGCAGACTGGCGGCGCACTCGACGCAGCGATCGAAGGTGCGGGCTACTTCGTCGTACAGACACCCCTTGGCCTTCGCTATACGCGCAACGGTAACTTCAAGATTGGCTCAAACGGGGCGCTTGTCACGTCGGATGGCTACCCGGTAATGGATCAGACCAACCAGCCTATCACGTTTGACGAGGCTGATCGCGTTATCGCAATCCATGATGACGGGACTATCAATGTCGACCAGACTGATCGCGGGATACTTAAAATTGTGCAGTTCGACAACCCACAGCTTATGCAGCGCGTCGGCAATACGCTATACAGTTCTGATATTCCACCCAAACCTGCTGAGGATTTTCAAGTGATAAGCGGCATGCTTGAGCGCGCTAACGTACAGCCTTTCAAGGAGCTTACGCACATGATGTATATCTCTCGCAGCATCGGCAACACGACTAATCTAATCAATGCAATGTATACGCTTGAACGCAAGGCATCAGATACCTTGGCCAAGATATATTCTTAAATTTCGCCTACGCCTGAAAATACAAAAAAAGTAAAAACCAAACAATAAGAACAATAGGGAGCTAAGGTTATGTTTCTTTCACTCGATATCGCTGCCGGTGGTTTGCAGGCACAGCAGACAAACGTCGACGTTATCTCCCAGAACCTTGCCAACCTCAGCACCACAGGTTACAAGCGCCAGATCCCTGAATTTCGCGACTTGCTTTATCAGAATCTGCGGCGCGTAGGCGCAACCTCAAGCGACACAGGCACTATTATCCCCACAGGTATACAGCTGGGCCTGGGTGTGCAGACCTCTGCCATCCACCGCGATATCCAGCAAGGCACACTGCAATCCACCACTGAGCCACTCGACCTTGCAATCAATGGCCGTGGCTATTTCCAGATAACGCTGCCAGACGGCACCACAGCCTATACACGTGACGGCACGTTCCAGATATCACCCACCGGCGAAATCGTGACCGCCGACGGCTTTCCACTCAGCCCGACAATTACGATCCCACCGGATGCCACTGCCGTCAGCATTAATACTTCTGGCGTGGTGGAGGCCACCATTCCCGCTCAGGTCAACCCAAGCAACCTCGGGCAGATGCAGCTTGCGACCTTCATTAACGAAAACGGCCTGCAGGCAACAGGCGATAACCTGTTTACTGAAACACAGGCTTCAAGCACTCCCGTTGTTGGCAATCCGGGCATTGACGGTGTCGGCACTATCCAACAGGGATTTCTTGAAACCTCGAACGTGAACCCGGTCAGTGAAATTACCAACCTGATTGTCGCGCAGCGAGCCTATGAAATGAATACCAAAGTCATCACCGCATCGGATCAGATGCTGCAAACCCTGTCACAGGTTGGATAGCATATGAAATATAATATAATTTTTTCACCCCTTCTCTGGCTGCTCTGCTTTGTACTGGTCTGGCCATCGGATTCAGCGCTTGCTCAGGTAGCACCACCGCAACAATCCTCTGTGTTCACCGGTAAGGATGCCCAGACTGTTATCGCCGAAGCCTTGGCAAAGGCTGGCGCAGGAGAAGATATTAATGTCAGCATCGCTCAGACGCACGATGAGGACGTCATCGCTTCCGGCACAGGCATCATTGCTGCTGAGACAGACGGGCTGCAGGTAGATAAGGCACATAGCCAATGGCAGGCTGTGCTTTTGCTTAAGGCGGATGGTAAGAATCTGGCGCCTGTAAAACTCTCTGGTCGCTTTGAAGAGATGACTCGGATTCCAGTGCTTAAAACCAACGTGCAGGCCTCAGAAGTGATTGCCGAAGGTGACATTGACTGGGACAGGCAGCCAGCCCAACACCTGCGCAAGAATACAATAACCGATGCACGGGATCTCATAGGCAAATCACCCCGCCACACTCTCTCTGCAGGCCGCCCCATTCGTACGGATGAAATCGCAGGTCCTGCAATTGTCAGCAAAGGCGCGCAGGTAACGCTGTTTTACAAGTCGCATAATATTGAAATCAGGACCTTCGGCGAGGCGCTTGAGCCAGGCAGCAAAGGCGAAGTCATCCGGGTGCGCAATATTACCAGCAAGGCAGTTATACAAGGTACAGTCGAGGCCAACGGCAATGTCCTTGTCACCTCGCCTGACAGCGATTCAGCAGAGGCCATGTAGTATGTTCAACAAGCAGGTAAAAGCACTGATGAGCAGCCACTCTGTTCTTTCCTTGTGGCTTCTGACCTCTGTCTGCTGCCTTCTGCTTTCCGGCTGCGCATCTACCTTGGATAAGCTTGAAGCTATCGGTAAGCCCCCGCCGCTTGCCAAAGTGAAAGATCCCTCAGCTGAGGCGGACTATAAACCTCTCACATGGCCGCTGCCGGAAGCGCCTATGCCGGTCAAGACATCGTCCAATTCCCTGTGGCAACCGGGCGCGAGGACCTTCTTTCGTGACGGGAGAGCGGCGCGCGTAGGCGACTTGCTACGAGTGAAGATAAACATCACTGACCAGGCGGAGTTTGATAATAACACTACCAGTACGCGCACCACACAGGAAACTCTTGCCGCACCGGATGTATTCGGATTGCAGAACAAGCTCCAGACATTGCCGTTCATACACCAGTCTGATCCGACCAACCTGCTTGATATTAATGGCGGCAACAGCCATCAGGGCAACGTGACTGCCAAACGTAAGGAAACTGTACAAACGGAAGTCGCAGCGATGGTGACGCAGGTGCTGCCCAACGGCAATTTCGTCATCAGCGGCAAGCAGGAATTCCTGATGAACTATGATATCCGTGAAGTGTCCATCAAAGGCGTGGTGCGGCCACAGGACATCGGCTCGGACAATACGGTGGACTCCACACAGGTCGCGGAAGCGCGCATCACTTACGGCGGCCGTGGCCAGAACATGGATGCGCAGCAACGCCGCTGGGGCAGCCAGGCTGTGGATATACTTTCACCATTCTAGGGATAGTTAGGGGCTAAACGGACATGCCGCCGTAGCCTATGCCAACTCCGGTCACATTTGGAGTATGCGATGGGGAAACCTGTGCATCATTAGCTACATGCATTCCCTGTGATGCACTCATGCCCATAACAGCATTTTTAGCACTTGCTACAACTTCTTGTGAGATTTCGGGTGTTTTAATGGGGGACTCTATCTGTTGCGAGCGTGCAATGGCAGGGCTTTCCGGTGAGACAGCAGAACTCAGCGCTTCCATCTTATTATCTACATATGAAATTCCTTTGGATGCTGCCGCGCCGATAAAATCTCTAGCTGCACCTGCTGCACCGGGAATGCCTTCATGTATTAGCCAGTTCATGAAACCGTCAATGCCGGCTATGACAGGATTATCCTTAGTGATTACGGTAGACTGCACAAACTGCTGAACACCTGAAAAATCATGGTGAATACCGTTATTACCTGTCGTCATACAAGCCTCTTCAAATTTTTGAGCCTTACAAAACACGGCCCTATACTTGGTAATATTATAACACAACCATGTGTACAGAACGTGAATTATTTATGACAGCTGCTCAAGCAAATCGTTATAAATAAATAACTTACTAGCTGCTTAATTCACCCGGTACGAGAAGCAGGGCTGGTGCTGGGCGGCAAGCTTCTGGCAAGCGCCCTCTGCCTGGTCCTGGCTAAGGCCTGTCAGGCGCACACGGTGGACCGAGTTTGCATCATTGGAAATTGAAACCGTCGAGCTGGTCAGCTCAGCTGGCGCCTGGGTGATGGCACGAGTGGCGGCAGCTTCAGCTTCCTTTGTGCGGGCAAATGACCCGACTTGAATACCCCAGCCTCCCTTTGCTGACAAATCGGCAGTCTGCTCAGGTGACCCCTGTCTGTCTGCAACATGTGATTCATGTTTTCCATGGCTATCCACGGCATCTCCGGGACGATCACCCTCGCCTTCCGCTGTTTCATCATTGGCTTCCGGCTCAGATGAAAATGCAGAAATCCTTCTGCCGGAATAGGCAAGTTGCACACGGTTGCCCGGAAGTGATGTCAAATCAGCAAATGACCGGTCGAGCAGCGCAATCATCTTATCATCACGCGCGCGGTAGGTGCTGCCACCCAGCACGACGGCGATCACATGGTGGTTATCCCGCACGGCCGAGGTGACAAGGTTGTAACCTGAAGCACGGATGTACCCGGTCTTGATACCATCCACACCTTCGTAACGCGTCATGACATGGTTATGCGTCACATAGGTCAGGCCGCGGAAGTTAAACGACTCCGTTTTGAAGAACGGGAAATATTGCGGGAAGTTCTTGCGCAGCGCAAGGCCAAGCGTGGCCATATCCCGCGCAGTGGTATGCTGCCGCGGATCCGGCAGACCGGAAGCGTTGTAAAACACCGTGTGCTTCATGCCGAGCGCGCGCGCTTTGCTGGTCATCTTGCGTGCAAACTCCTCTTCTGAACCGCCACCGAGCGCTTCACCGAGCGCCACTGCGGAATCGTTGGCAGAACGCACAACAATGCTCAGGATGGCATCCTTGACTGCAAGGCGATCGCCCGGCGCAAGATCAATGTTGGTCTGCGGCTGACAAGCAGCATGTTCGGAAACACGAATAGTATCATTCAGGCTCAGGTTGCCATGCTTGAGCGCATCAAAAGTCAGATACAGCGTCATCATTTTGGTGAGCGACGCAGGATAGCGCGGCGCATCGGCGTTCTCTGTTTCCATCACCCTGCCGGTGTCCGCATCTATGAGTATGGAGGCAGGCTGGGGTCTGACATAGATTGCATGGTGATGGCGTTTATGGTGTGACTGCGCCTGCGCATCACCTGCAGAAACGGTGAACGCTCCAAGAAAAAAACCTATGGACAATGCCACAGAAAAAACACTACGCCCCGTCAATACCGCCCCCTGAATATTAAAAAACCATTATTTTCAGTAAAATATGTAAGACACTGTATTGTACATAAACATGCAATACTAATCAACAAGTAGCATGAGATTTTTTCTAGATACACAGTATTTAGTTAAAATATCATTAAGCTGACGGGTGGGTGTTAGGAATATTCTGACACACTAGGGATAGTTTTTCTGCCTGAAAATGTGGTGGTGGAGGTGAGCGGAATCGAACCGCTGACATCTTGCTTGCAAAGCAAGTGCTCTACCAACTGAGCTACACCCCCAATTACACATCGCTTGTTTTGCATTCTTTCAAAATGCGTCGCGAACCACGCAAAACTAGGCAGAAGCCGCGCGGAGTCAAGGGAAATTATGCGCCTGTAGTGAGATTGCGTTTCGGCCCTCTTATGCCACTACCCACCAGTATCATGCTCATAATGAGGGCAATAAATGCTGTGATACGGCCCAATTTTTCCTCGCGCGGTGAATCAAGGATAAGCTCTACTTCATGCCTGCCCTGCATTAACACAAGTTCGGTAAGACCGTTTGCCTTGCCAGGAAAAACAGCAATATCCTCTCCTGTCGCCTCATGGGCTTTCCAAAGAGGCACATAACATTGGCGCACTGAAAGCTTTGCGCCGCAAGATTTTACGTCAACGTTTAATGCAATACGATCGGGCGGCGACCAGACAGATGAGATAAGTTTAGCATTCCCCGACACGACAGTTATAGGAAGTGGCACTTGCCTGTGCTCATAGAGATCATAAGCATGTCCAGCGTCAATACAGCCCCAGCTTGTTTCGTAGACAGGCACAGGCGTTGAAATAATTTTTGCCGCCCTGGCATCACCAAGATAGGAATCAGACGCATGTGTGGGATCAGACTCCACCTGATAAACACGCCATCCGGTTGCCACCGCGAAGATAATAATCAACAGCACAAGTGTAGCTCTGCGGGATACCAGATCCCCAAGCGGCTTCATCTCATGATACGAAGAGAGCCAGATGCAGATAAGATAGGTGACGCCCATAAGTGCAGCAGCGTGTAAACGCGCTGCAGGAAATTGCAGATATTGCAGCGGTTTTATCATCTGCCATACAAAATCACTGGGTTGCTGCGTAAGAAACAACACAATACACAGCACGATGATCCAAAAAATTCCCTGATACGCCACGGCGCTGCCCTTAAGCGATGGTACGCAGCGAATGGCAGCCCCAACAACCAGCGCAATCATGCCGTAATAAGCGCAGAGCACAACATCAACATGGTAAAAATTATTCTGCCAGAAATAATTGCCTTTGAGAAACAGGTCTGAATGTATCCACGGCATGTAAAAATGTGCGGGCAATATTTGCATCATGCACATACCAAGACCCAGCACATGCGCAATGCCAAGCCACAGAAGACTACGTAGGAGATTATGCCTGCCGAACCATAGCACATATGCAGCAGGCACCACACCAAACGCAATCAGCGTAAGAGGGTGCATATAATATACGCCCGCAAGCGCCAGTGCATAAGCACCCATGGCACGCCTGCTGCCTGAAACAATATCCTGCGCCGCCATCATCCATAACGGGAGCAACGCCAATGCCCACAGCTGCGCAAGATTGATGTGCAGATAAATATATATGAGCTTATAGGGCAGCAGCACAAACAGCATGCTTCCGACAAACGCGATATCATCACTGAAGCTTCGCCTGAGCCAGAGATAACAAGTGTAGCCGGAAACAACCTGGCTTGCATACATGCCAACAATAAGCTGCACACCAATACCAATGTGCGAAGCAAACGGAAGGTTAATCAGTACTGTAACAATGTAAGAGAGCGGTGCATAGAACATCATCACCGGACTGCCGAACCCGGCATTGGCCTCTGGCAGCCAGCGAGGGAACAGCACGCCGGACTTCAGCGAGTTGCTCACCATCGCCAGGATGTTGCTGTAAAAAAGCGCGTCCGAATTACCGAAGAACATTACGTGCGGAATAAACAGCAGCGGCAGGAAAAGCAGCAGAGGGGCTGCAAGCCAGCAAAGCCAGTATTTTAAAGATATCTGCTTGCCCATCATCCTACATAATTCTTCCGCTGAATAATCCTGAGCACCTTCTCTGCCGCTTGCGGAATATTGGTGCCGGGGCCAAAGATGGCAGCAACACCTGCGTCTTCCAGAAACTGGTAATCCTGATGCGGTATAACGCCACCGCAGATGACAATAATTCCGTCAGCTCCCTGCTTCCTCAGTTCATCGATCAACTGCGGCACAAGCGTTTTATGCCCTGCCGCATGCGAGGAGATACCTATCATGTGCACCTTGTTCTTTATCGCCAGTTGCGCCACTTCCGCAGGCGTTGCAAAAAGCGCTCCAACATCCACCTCAAACCCCATATCCGCAAATGCGGTGGCAATCACTTTTGCGCCGCGGTCATGCCCATCCTGTCCCATCTTGGCAACCAGTATGCACGGGCGCCTACCCTGTTCCTGTGCAAATTTCGCTGTGCTGGCAAGTATCGATTCCAGCCCGCGATCTTTTTCATACAGTGCACTGTAAACACCAGAGATAGTTTTCACTTCTGCGTTATAACGTCCCCACGCAGTTTCAAGCGTAGCCGATACTTCACCAACCGTCGCGCGCGCCTTCATGGCCTCAACAGCAAGTGCCAACAGGTTGCCTGTGTTTTTCTTCGCAGCATTAGTGAGCGCGGCAAGCGCTGCTTCCACTGCTTTACTATCACGTTTTGCCCTAACATCTTTTAGGCGCTTGATCTGTGAGACGCGCACAGCTGCATTATCCACATCGAGAATTTCGATAGGGTCTTCTTCTTTAAGCTCATATTTATTGACGCCGACAATGACCTGCTCACCCCTGTCAATGCGTGCCATCGTGCGCGCCGCCGCCTCTTCAATTTTCTGCTTCGGCATCCCCGCCTCAATCGCCTTAGTCATGCCGCCTGTTGCCTCGACTTCCTCCATAAGAGCCCAGGCATGCGTCGCCAGCGCATCGGTGAGCGACTCTATATAATAACTGCCTCCAAGCGGATCCACCACCCGCGTGATCCCACTTTCATGCTGCAGCACAAGCTGCGTGTTGCGGGCGATGCGCGCTGAGAAATCTGTAGGCAATGCAATCGCCTCATCCAGCGCATTGGTATGCAGCGACTGTGTGCCTCCCAGCACGGCAGCCATCGCCTCAATCGTCGTACGAATGACGTTGTTGTAAGGGTCTTTTTCGGTAAGCGAGACGCCGGACGTCTGGCAATGCGTACGCAGGGCCGATGACATGGGCTTTTTGGGTTTGAATTCTGCCATCGTTTTTGCCCACAACAGGCGCGCAGCACGCAGCTTTGCAATCTCCATAAAAAAATTCATGCCGATGCCAAAAAAGAACGACAGGCGCGGCGCAAAATCATCAATGTCCAGACCCTTGGCAAGCGCGGCGCGCACATATTCGCGCCCGTCGGCTATGGTGAAGGCAAGCTCCTGCACTGCTGTCGCACCGGCTTCGTGCATGTGATAGCCGGAGATGGAAATCGAATTAAATTTCGGCATGTGTTTCGCCGTATATTCAATAATATCGGCAACGATGCGCATGGAAGGCTCTGGCGGATAAATATACGTATTGCGCACCATGAATTCCTTGAGGATGTCGTTCTGGATCGTGCCCGATAGCTCCTCAAGCTTCACGCCCTGCTCAAGCCCTGCGACAATATAGCCCGCAAGCACCGGCAGCACCGCGCCGTTCATCGTCATCGAGACTGACATTTCCTTGAGCGGAATGTCGTTGAAGAGGATTTTCATGTCCTCGACTGAGTCAATCGCCACGCCTGCCTTGCCGACATCCCCCACCACACGCGGGTGATCGGAGTCATAGCCACGGTGGGTTGCCAGATCGAAAGCTACCGACAGGCCTTTCTGCCCGCCCTCAAGGTTACGCCGATAAAATGCATTGGACTCCTCGGCCGTTGAGAATCCCGCATACTGGCGGATGGTCCAGGGCCTGCCTGCATACATCGTAGCGCGCGGCCCGCGCACGAAGGGGGCAAAACCGGGCAGCGTATCGGCAGTTTCCAGCTTTTCCAGGTCTTCTGCCGTATAAAGCGGCTTAACCGCAATGCCTTCGGGAGTCTCCCAGGTAAGCGATTCGGGGCTTACCCCCTCACCCGCGTCCTTCTGCGCGGCTTTAAGCCAGTCGGCGAGCGATTTTTGAGGGAAATCTGCCATGACTTCTCATACACATAAATAGTTGCTTGCACAACCCGACTGGCAGCACGTATATAGGCGCTTACTATGGAAGGGTGGCCGAGTGGTTTAAGGCACTAGTCTTGAAAACTAGCGAGGGTGCAAGCTCTCCGTGAGTTCGAATCTCACCCCTTCCGCCACTACAAAGGGAATATATTCCCTTTGTAGTGGCGGAAATGATGAACAGGATTAGGATGCATGTTCGACAATTTTGCCCTTAGACAAAATTAGGCGACCGAAGGTCGCCCGCAGGGCGAGCAGCATTAAAACGCCTTGAATAAGTCATTTTCCTCAGTAAATTCAATTTATTATGCATGTTTTCCCTAATGACAAAAAACCATTATATGCTTGATATTGACTGTTTGGAGATTCATTATATTTAACATCTATTCATGAAGTATATGAAGGAATGCAAAAAAGAATATAAAGGGGATATGTATGGGCAAAAAATCTGAAATTGCAGACTCTAGGATCTTTGATGGTGTTTTGGTCATTAAGCCTGTTCCTCGCTACAATAACAGCTCCATGTTGAAGGAGGCTCTAGGGTTGTGCAGGAAACAAGAAAAAAAAGGTGCAGTATTGCTTGGCAATAATCTGGTTGTTGAACTTCAACCTGCATGGGGTGATGATATGATTCCCCATCTTGTGGCACAAATTAGCCCTACGGGCACCTTCCTAAGCGCTGAGAGGCAAGCGCATTATTCCAAGGCATTCCAACCGCAAGTCGGTGGTGGCCAGTAAAACGCCAACAGCAAAATGCTTAACTGCGCAGCAGGCCCGGTTGTTAATGTCACATGAAGCCGTTTCCCAATACCTCAATAAGCATTTTTACGTCATCACGCCAGATGCGAAGAGAGTAGTACGGGCTGCAGATATTAACGGCGATATCAGACTTGCGAATTATTACGCCGCAACACGGCAGCACGTTGAAGATACTCTCGCGCATATGCCTGAAGGGTTGGTGGATACCTGTATCGGCAGCCTACATCCCATCGCAACCCTTATGTTTCCAGGGCATGTCACTGGGTTCTCACCGGATGAACTACGCGTCATTGAAAAAATCCCAGCGAATACAACACATCACTCACAGGCCTATTATTGGAATATTCGCAAAAACAGAAAAGATGCCACTCCTTTTTTCAGGACGTACGATGTTGCTATTGGATTGCGATGGAACTTCGAGAACCCGAATCTGCCAGTACATCTGATAGGCAGTCATCGTAATATGCCTTATTCACTTATTCACGAGTTGTTGCATTGTTTCTTTGAATTCCACATGCCGGAAGACGAACGGGATCGCTTTCTCACCCAATTCATGGAAGCAGTGGGACGGGATAAAGCCTATATATCAAAAGACATTCGGAAATACATCGAGCGCAAGGAGAAAGAACCGCTGAAAATCGCTGAGGAATACTGCTGCCATTATTTTGAAGCGCTGAGGGGCGGGGATAATTATTTCAAAGGCACGATGTGCTTCCAATTGAAAAGATGCCCTCATATGCGTCAGTGTATTGCTGAGCATTTTCCCGACTGGCTGCCAGAGCGGAAAGTTGAGAGAGCATAATAAACCTATTCATTCCTCATGAACGAAACCAAGGAGAGTAAAATGACCTACGCATATAAAACCATGAAATCCCCCGTCGGCATATTGAAGCTGGTGGCGAGCGACAAAGGCTTGGCTGCAATTCTGTGGGAGAATGATAATCCTAAGCGCGTGCGCCTGCAGCCGCTCACGGAGAACAAGCACCATTCTGTGCTTCTGGAAGCTGAGCGGCAACTGAATGATTATTTTGCCGGAAAGCGAAAATCGTTTTCACTAAAACTAGATTTTGCAGGAACTGAATTCCAGAAAAAGGTCTGGAAAGCGTTACTGTCCATTCCTTTCGGTGAAACCCGCAGCTATGGGCAGATAGCCAGACAGATCGGCAATCCAAAGGCAGTACGCGCCGTGGGGGCTGCCAATGGCAGAAATCCTATCTCGATTATCGCTCCGTGCCATCGCGTGATCGGCTCTTCCGGCAAACTCACGGGCTTTGCAGGCGGGCTTAAAACCAAAGCGCATCTGTTAGAACTGGAAGACAGCAATCACCATTTCAAAGAAATGCAAATTGCACGTAGCGCCTAGCCTTTTACCGCTAACGCAACTTACTTCTTCTCAAAACACTTATAGGCCATGCCTGCCAGTGCGCCACCGATAAGGGGTGCAAGCCAGAAGAGCCATAGCTGATCTAACGCCCAGCCACCAACGAACAGCGCCTGCCCGGTGCTGCGGGCTGGATTCACGGACGTGTTGGTCACGGGTATGCTTATCAGGTGAATCAGCGTCAGGCACAGGCCGATGGCCAGCGGCGCCATTGCCGGAGCGGATGAACGCGAATCGGTCACACCGAGAATAACCATCAGGAACCCGAAAGTCATGACCATCTCGCACACTATTGCCGCCTGCAGCGTGTAGCCACCCGGTGAGTGCTCGCCGAAACCATTGGCAGCGAAGCCTGCGGAAATATCAAACCCCGGCTTGCCTTTGGCGATCAGGAATAAAATCGCAGCGCCAAAAATGGCACCTGCGACCTGAGCCAATATATAGTGCGGTACTTCCTTCAGCGGAAAACGACCGCCTGCGCATAAACCCACCGTCACAGCCGGATTAAAATGCGCGCCGGACACACGGCCAAAAGCATAAGCCATCGTGACCACCGTCAGACCGAACGCCAGCGATACTCCCAGCAGGCCAATACCCACGCCAGGAAACTTTGCTGCGAGTACGGCGCTGCCGCAACCGCCCAGCACGAGCCAGAATGTTCCCAAAAATTCAGCTTTCATACGACATAGCATAGAGGGTTCCTCCCGTTACATGTTGTCCAGATATTTCAAGGCGTTTCTTGCGAACGCTGGCGCAAATAAAAACCCATAAGCGGTTATAAGTCAAAAAAAATCGTGCTTTGGTTCTGGGCCCTATGATAGAGTCACACCAATGGCCAAGCAGAAATTACAGCACAATATTATCGCGCTCTCAAGGCTCAGACCTACGCAGCTGACCGTCGGCATGCTGCAGGTAAAACACAAAAGGCAGCGCCTCAGGACATTCGAGAAACAACCGGCGGAGCTGGTAGACTTTATACTGGAGCACCCTGTACGGGTCGTGTTGGGGCCTGCAGAAAAAGCCTATGTCATCGATCATCACCACCTGGCGCTGGCATTGATAAAAGAGGATTTTGAAACCGCGCCTGTGGCAATTGAGGATGATTTGTCTCACTTATCCATGTCATCGTTCTGGAAGAAAATGCAGGCATTGCACTATGTGCATCCGATTGATGCCGATGGCAAACGCAGGAGCCTCACGGCTCTGCCCAAAAGCCTCAAACGCCTGGAAGATGACCCTTACCGGAGTCTCGCTGGTTTTGTGCGCGAAGCCGGAGGATTTCAGAAGGTGCTAACACCTTTTGCAGAATTTATATGGGCGGACTATTACCGCAAACGCATAAAGGAAAAGCTACTGCGCAAAGATTTTGACAAGGCATTGAAAGAGGCGCTTAAGCTGGCATCACACAAAGATGCGCGTAAGCTACCCGGTTGTCTGGTCAAAAAATAATCGCAAGCTACTTGCCGGGAAGATCTGTTTTGTCACCGGGCTGCGGTGTAGGCTTGCTGAACCAGCCGGAGCTGTGCTCAACAAGATGAAGGATGAAATTGGCAAAGGTAACAATGATTGCACCCATCCCGGCAAGTGCGTAAAGTCCTGCACCCGCCAGCGCCCCGATAGCGCATGAGCACCAGATAGTGACCGCCGTATTCAGGCCACGCACCTGCACACCGTCGCGCATAATTACCGACCCGCACAAAAATCCCACGGCCATCACAACCTGTGAGGCAACGCGGGCAGCTTCGCTCGACGCGGAAATCTTGACGCCCAAAACTATGAAAAGCGCCGCTCCGAGCGAAACAAGCGCATGCGTATGAATACCTGCATTATGATCGTTCAGCTTTCGCTCAAGCCCGATAAGCGCACCCAGTGCAAGTGCTATCAGCAATGGATAGGCATCTGTCATGTTTTCCCCATGTTAGGCATCAGCACTATGTAAATAGACCGTCCGACAAGGTAAATCAAGCGGTTGCACAAGACAAAAGCGCCAAAAATTAATAAAATTTAAATATCTGTCTGTTAGAGTTGCTACTATTACGGGGCTTAAAACCAGTTTTTAATTCGATAAAATTTTTATGTCGCACAAATTTACCTTAGACAATCTTGCATTATTTCTTGTCGCACAGACCGCTCAGGACATCACAATATCTACCGAAGCGGCAGGGTATGAAGGAAAAGATACATCCGCTATCACTCTTGCAGCAGACTGGATGGAAAAGGCAAGCGTAGACAGAGACGCACTTAAAACAGGAAGCATAAAAGTTGAGAATTATCGCATTACTCTTCCATCTAAATTCAGCCTTAAGGACTTGAGTAATGTAGGTTGCAATGACGCACTTATCCTTGCAAATATTTGCCTTCAACGGACAGCCGGAGATAAACAACAGGCGGCCAGAACCAAACAGGTGACTGGAGATGAACTTGTTACTGTTCCGGGATTCCGGGTAGAATGGGGAACGGAAGGCCAGATTTTTTTTAAGTCAAAAGATAATAAGCCTTTTGACCTGGAAGTGCTTAAAACACATCTCAGAGAAGCGGGAAAACTAATATCAGAAGTAAGGCGAAGGAACACTTCGCCGGAAGTACTAGTACAGCGCACCAGCATTAATGATATTATTACGACAAAGCTTGAGGAGCGTTACCACCATGATAACCAGTTGGGCAAAGTTCAGGTGTTACCTGGCCGCAGTCCAAAAATTACCATAGAAGTCCTCGACCGCACCTATTCGCGGAATAATTACTGGGAAGGTGGAAAAAGCCAAATTGAGTCAGACCATAGCAATGCTGGCACCCGGCTTCATGTTTTTAAAGGACCTGTTGCAGATCGTCTATGCAAAGAGCTTGGGATTGCCGAAACATTCGCGGACGCATTAAAAACTTATCCCCTCGGCAGGGCGCGTTAAGTACAACGCCTTCCCAAGCCTGATAAGTCACATAAATACACCGGTTGCCTGTTTTGTGTGATTGATCATACTGGCTGTAGCCTGTCCGCAATAGACATTGTCTACTGAATATTCCTATTATTTAGTATGCACCCTGCTGCTGCGTTAATCCTTTATTAACGCCCAAGGTATTATTCTAATATAAATACAGTATTGTAACCCTATGCGTTGCCGCGGCTTTACACTTCTTGAGCTTTCGATCGTACTGGTGATCATTGCCGTGGTCGTCGGCGGCGGCCTGACGATATTTACCAACTCACTACAGGCGTCACAATTCAACGTCACCGTTGCCAGAATGGACGCCATAGAAAGCGCACTTGCTAATTACGCCTATGCCAACGGGCGCATCCCCTGCCCATCCGATCTCCTGCAACCTCTTTCCAGTGCTACTTACGGTGTTGAAGCAGGTGCCGGAGCAGGTTCATCTCCCGGCAACGCTACCGGCGTGTGCGTCGGAGCATCCATGGTACCTCAGGCTACCTTCTCCACCTCCTCAACCAGCGTTGCTGAAGGCGGCATCCCGGTGCGCGCCCTTGGGCTTTCGGACGATTACATGTACGACGGCTGGGGCAGGCGTTTGCGCTATGCCGTTGATCCTAGCATGACAGTGGCTGGTTCATTTCCCGTCAGCGTGACCGGAACCTGCAGTCCCAGCACAATTACCATACAGGATGCCAGCCACACAGCCCGAACAGCCGCTGCCGTCTATGCCATCATCAGCCACGGCTCAAGCGGTCACGGTGGTTATACGAGTAATAGCGCGCTGGTTAACACTGGGAACAGTAGCGTAGACAAGCTGACCAATTGCCATTGCAACAATAGCGGAGCCACGACAGCCTATGCACCAACTTACGTGCAGAAAGCTCCGCAATACGACTCTGCGCAGGCAGGTAATCCAATTTATTATTTTGACGATATTGTTGCCTACAAAGAAGCCTGGCAGATGGTCACGCCAACTATACCGACTAAACAAACAGGTGTCCCGGCAGGGGCGGCATCTCTGTATTATTATACGGGGGGACCTGCCGGAGTTGGGAGCGTGCTCTTCCAGAACACAGGCGGTGTTTTTTCCATGCTTCCCATAGCTAATCAGTCCCCTTTTGCAGTATATCCAGGAGGCGGAACTCAGTATTTATCATGGTCACCTGACAATAAATACTTATTCATTACAAATGGTTATGCCGCCACGGGCCAATTCATGGTCTATTCGGTCACCGGTCAGACCACTACACAAATTCCCAACGCACTTTCAGGTCTTCCCCCCCCTAACACCTACTTTGTACCTTCCAATGGCGGATGGTCTCCTGACAATTTTTACGTTGCAACATCCAGCAATGCCTATGTCAGCGGTGCTATAGCAATCTACAAACGCTGCAAAAATAGCTTTAATATGCTGCCTAACACCCCCAATGCGTGGCCGTGGACTCCCGGAGGTTATACGTATACTTTGACCTGGACCCCGGACAGCCGGTTTCTGATGCCACAGTCTCCCAACTCTTGGATTAACACCAGCACAGGGCTCTTTCTGCGTGGCCCTAATGACACATTTTCCTTTGTTCCAATCACCACCCTGTTTCCAGGTGGTCTCCAGTATGGAGGAAATGTTGTCTTCTCTAACGACGGGAAATATGCCATTGAATTGGGCCAGTCAGCAAGCAGCCCCACAGCAGTATATGTCTATATAAAATCAGGCACAGTCTATAATTTTCTGACCACGTTTTCCATACCCATGAACCCTACCAACACCATATCCTACGCTTTCTCACCAGATACTAACTACATTGCTTTCCATGAGTTGGGTGCAACACCTTATATATACGTCGCTACCCGCAGCGGCAACACTTTCCTGCCATCTCCGGGTGTCTTGAATAGTCCCGCTAACACCAGTGGGCAAGGCCTGCTTGGCGACCCACCTTCATGGAGCCCGGATTCGCAGTATCTTGCTACGTCAGGATATTGCTATGCAGGCAATGGGAGTGGCATAGCGATTTACAAGGTAAACGGAGGCGCCTTCACGTTACTGCCGCCTATGGCTGCCCCGCCTGGCACCTGCGATCCTCTCCAGGACAACTGCTACGGCCATACTTTTGGAATACATTTCTCAAATTAATGGATAGGATTATGCGCCTTCGGAATTTTTTCAACCTTACCACTTCACAGAAGAGTGCGCCCGCTGGCGTAAAAGGCTTCACTCTCATTCAGATCAGCATATTGCTGACAGTCGCGGCTCTGGTGCTTGTAACGTTGCTTCCATCTACGCAGACCGTCCTGACGGCCAATACAGCCACCACAACAAAAATGAATACCATACTTGCAGCGCTGCGCCAGTTTCAGGCAGAATATGGCCGGTTGCCCTGCCCTGCGGATGCAAGCCTGCCCATCAGCGGTACCAACTATGGCGTGGAAGCTCAGAATCCGGGTACCAGCACCAATTGTAGCGGCGGCAACCCTGCAGCCAATTATACGGATACAACCAATAAAGTTGCCATCGGCATGGTCCCTGTGCGGGCACTTGCACTCTCAAACGATTATGCACTCGATGCTTACGGGCGGGATATTACCTACGCTGTCGATACCAACGCCACTACGCTCGGCTGGTCTTCAATATCGCTTACCGGCCAAATCGTCGTTGCAGATAATGGCGCTAATAATAACACGGTCGTAGCGCTTATCAGTCACGGAGCAGACGGACATGGCGCATGGCTCCCGCTGCCTGGCACTTCCGGCACAGCTTCAAGGCTCAATGCAGGGTCAGGTGATCATGACCAGCATTATGTAAATGCACACGCAATAAATCCTTCCGGCTTCCCGGCAAACTATTCCACCCTTAACACTCTGGTTGCCAACTCTGAAAGCACCACGTCTACATTTGTCAATAAAGTACCCACAAACACATATGACGATCTCGTCGTCTATAAAAGCCTGTTGTGGAACATTAACAATATTCCCGCAGCTGTTCCTCAGATAACTTCAGTTTCGCCGCCTGCCAATGGCGCGTATACGCTCGGCAACATACTTACATTCACGGTCACCTATAATATGGCAGTCACCGTCAATACTTTCAGCGGCACCCACATTCCTCGCCTTGACCTTACATTTGCGTCAGGCACCCGCTACGCAACGTATCAAGGCACCAGCGGCACCAATGGCAATATACTGACCTTCAGCTACACAATTGCGGCAGGTGATTCATCGCCCACTGGCATTTCCGTAGCTCCCGTTGATACAAATGGCGGCACGATCATGAACGGTAACGCCTATGCTGACAATGGCTTTACGTTGGTTCCTCTTACCAGTGTAACTGTGAACACTGCCACCTATACCTATGCACGCTCGATTACCGTTAACCACACCTTGGTTGGCACAGTCAATAATACGGATCAGGTGAACTTTCCTCTGCTTTTTGCTGGCACCTATGCTTATCTGGCAACGGTGGCCAATGGCGGTAACGTGACGAACGCTAATGGTTACGATATCAGCTTCACATCTGACTCTTTATGTGCAACTCGGCTTCCTTTTGAACAGGATAGCTACAATGCAGTTAACGGAGCAGTGGCATATTGGATTAAAATCCCCACCCTTTCCCACTCAACCAATACTGTGATTTATTTGTGCTATAATAACCCTGTCGTCGTAAGCGACCAGTCAAATAAAACGGCCGTATGGGATAGCAATTACCTTGCGGTCTATCACCTTCCAAACGGAACAACTCTGACCGCTAACGACTCCACTGCTAATGGCAATAACGCAACCATCAGCGGAGCAACAGCGGCCACTGGAACCATCGGCGGAGCGGGAAATTTCAATGGCGCAAACAGTTATATCCGTGTTCCGTCGAGTACATACACGGTCTCGACAACTGGAAATGTTTCATTCTCCGCATGGGTTAAAACATCAACGCACGGTATAATTATAGGTAATACCAGCGCTCCCCCCGGAACTGTGGCATGGTCCACATTGGCCAACTATGTCCCTATGCTTTATATTGATTCCAGCGGGTATGTAAGAGCAACGATTGCCTGGCCAGGCTATAATTACCCTAGTGCTGCAATCTCTCCAGGCACCTATAATGATAATAACTGGCACTATGTGGTACATACTTTCCTGAATGGCAACAGCGGTGGTCAGGAGAATAATTGCTGCTTCGGTGGCACATCGGCGTTATACATAGATGGTGCACTGGTTTCCAGTGCAAGTATCGGTAATTACGCCGCCACTTCTGAATGGGGATTTTATATCGGCACTGGCTGCGATTGGCAGTGGGTTAATAGCTCCGGTGCTTGCGGCTATTATGGCCCAGAGACCAATGGCGGATGGGATTATTTTAACGGCCTGATTGATGAAGTTGAAATATCCCAGACTGCGCGCTCTTCAGACTGGATTATCACGCAATATAACAACCAAAGCGCGCCTGGCACGTTTTACACTATGGGCTCGGTCTTTACGCCCTAAGCTCTCAGTCGAACAATACGCGCTCGCCCTGCCTGAAATCTTCTAACTCAGCGGCTTTGCTGGTATAGCCGAACTGGCGAAAGTCATGACGGAAGAACGCAAGCGGTTTACCTTCACGGGTAAATATGCCGCGCACTTCACAGTTATAGTCAATGGCAACACGATCACCGGAGAGCTCCACTACAGTGTAGTAAGGATCACCCGACTGGATACCTTTATCGTAAAATTCCTTCGCCCTCTCTACGAAGTCGGAGAAATCATAGGTACCGAAAGTATGCCCATATTTACGGAAGTTCGCACCCAGCGCGCTGGTGTCTCTGTTAAGCCCGATGCGCTGCAGCAGAGATTTGAATTCCTTCACTTCTTCGCTTAAGCCATCGCCAATGGTCTTAAACATCCCTGAGAGTGCCATAAAGACTTGCCCCTTAAAATAGATTAGTTATTTATTAATTTATGCGAGCACTTATATAACAAATAGCACTAAAAATCAAGAAAGAACGCGACAAAAGCTACGCCAGCGGCCAACGCGCGCGGGGTTCGGCATCCAAGCTATCTGCAAGCCCCAGCCTTAAGCGTTCCACCCCAACCCACGCGATCATAGCCGCATTATCGGTGCATAATGGCAATGGAGGTGCCACCAGAGAAAAGCCATATTCACCTGCCAGTTCCCAAAGACAATCACGCAAATGCCGGTTTGCCGCAACGCCGCCTGCCACTACGAGGGTTTTTGCTGAAAATTGCTTGCTATACACCTGCAACGCATGCCGCATACGATCTTTGACCACCAGCCCAACAGTATGCTGGAAAGAGGCACAAATATCTGCTGCATCCTGCGCCGCTATTACCCCATCTTTCGATGATTCCAATGCTGCAAGCCGAACTGCTGTCTTAAGTCCGGAAAAAGAGAAATCACACCCCTCCCTTCCTTTAAGCGGTTCAGGAAAGGCAAAACGCAGACTATTACCACGTACCGCTAACGCTTCAACCTTAGGGCCTCCGGGAAATCCGAGCCCCAACAGCTTCGCAGTCTTATCGAAAGCTTCGCCCATCGCGTCGTCAAGTGTCGCACCAAGCAGCTGGTATTTACCCACACCTTCTACTGCCAACACCTGACAATGGCCACCTGAAGCCAGCAGCAGTAGGTAGGGAAAATCAACCTTGTGGGTCAGGCGAACGGTAAGTGCATGGCCTTCGAGATGATTGACCGCGATAAAAGGCTTGCCTAATACCGATGCCAAGGCTTTGCCTGTCATTGCTCCCACTATCACACCACCTATCAGGCCTGGCCCGGTGGTTGCAGCTACGGCATCAATATCGCTCCAGCTCAGGCCAGCCTCAACAAGCGCACGGCGCACCACCTCATCCATATGTTCAATATGCGCACGCGCAGCAATTTCCGGCACGACCCCACCGTAAGGCGTATGCTCTGCATCCTGCGATAACGTGACGTTTGAGAGGATGATACGCTCCTCCGTTACAAGCGCCGCTGCCGTCTCATCGCAGCTTGATTCTATTCCCAGAATATTCATAGGTGTATCTTGCTAAAATTTGCGCTAGATAATGCTGCAAACTGGCTTCAAAACAAGACAATTCATGCAATTACGCATCGGCACACGCAAAAGCACACTTGCTCTGACGCAGGCGGAAATCCTTCAAGTCAAACTGATGGAGTCCTTTTCGGCGCTTTCCTGTGAACTCGTGCCAATAGTTACCACCGGAGATCGCAAGACTGGATCACTTGCCGATATTGGCGGCAAAGGGCTTTTTACACGCGAACTGGAAGAAGCGCTGCTTGAAAAACGCATAGACATCGCGGTACATTCGCTAAAAGACATGGAAACGCACCTGCCAGCTGGACTGGTTATCGGAGCAGTCCTTGCCCGCGACGATCCAAGGGATGCGTTCGTAGCAAAAAAAAGACTCACCCTGACATCGCTTCCACGGCACGCGCGTGTCGGCACTTCATCGCCACGGCGTACCGTCCAGGTTAAAATCGCACGACCTGACCTTGAAATCGTACTTCTCCGCGGCAACGTTACTACGCGTCTTGATAAACTCAGACGTGGCGAAGTGGATGCAACCGTGCTTGCATTTGCAGGATTGAAGCGCCTACATCTTGAGTCTGAAGCAACGGAGATTCTTGATACACAACGCTTCATTCCCGCCGCAGGTCAGGGCACGATTGCCGTGGAATGCAGAGATGATGACCATGCGTTACGTGAGATGCTGACTGCCATCAATGATCCATTAACATATACTGCAACGCTGACCGAACGCAGTCTGCTTGCGACGGTTGGCGGCTCCTGCCGTACACCGATTGGCGCGTATGCCCGGATTGAAAATGGCAAGCTCAGGCTTGACGCTATGCTCGCCAAACCAGATGGCTCCGCACATGCGCACGTATTCCGGGAAGGCAATGTATCAGATGCCGTGGCACTGGGTAAAGACGCGGGAGCGGAACTTCTCGCGCGTGGCGCAAAAGACTGGCTGGCATGAAAACAATACTAATTACCCGACCCAAAGAAGAGGCTGAGAGCCTTGGTCACGCGCTTGCCATAAAGGGCTTTGGAGTGCATATCGAGCCATTGCTGCACATTGAACCGCTACTGAAAAATACACCAGCACTTGAAGAAGCGCTGAGACGCAAGCCACAGGCAATTCTTGTCACTAGCAGGCAGAGCTTAAAGTTACTCGCCACGATAATAAAAGATCGTGATATTCCTTTCTTCACTGTAGGCGAAGCGACAGCAGACTATGCACAAACCCTTGGCTTTCACGTTATTGCTTATGCAGGAACAGCTGAGACGCTTGTGGAGCTGGTTACAGGTAAATGCGATTCACATCACTCTTTACTCTATGTACGCGCACAAAATATCAACACTGACATCGCAGGATTGCTTAATGAGAAGGGATTTTTCGTTGATTCCATTATTCTTTACCGCGCTATTGCTGCACAAAAATTTTCTGAAGAACTCCGTACTATAATTGTGCGGGGTGATCTCCCTGGCGCTTTGTTCTTTTCACGACGTACGGCCAATACATATACTAAGCTCGTGCAAACGCATGGCCTTTCTGATGTTCATCGTGCTATGGCCGCAATCTGTATGAGTAAAGCCATAGCTGAACCGCTACGACTACTACCTTGGCAATCTGTACACATTGCTCAAACCCCTGACATGAAACATATGTTGGAAGCAGTAGAAGCTGCTTTCTAGTTCTTCTTTTCTGCATCCTGCATCATTTTCAGCGTGTGCAGCAATTCATTACGGGAAATATCCGGCAGGTGCTCGAAATAAGGAATGGCAGTAGCCAACAGCTTTAGCGCCTGTGCTGGAGTCATGTCCATTGTTGCGCCATTGAAAGCATCCACTGTACTTGCTACCTGGGCGGGACGGGTTCTGAGTTTATCACCTCTCATGGCAGTGAGGTCTTCCACCCGTTCTTCAAAGACATCCTCGGATGGTTCAGGTGCTGTTGTGGGCTTGGGTTTTGGAGGCGTCCCTTTCAACTCAGTGGTTTCCTTATCCACCATATCGCCTAACCGCTGCAGGCGATCTGCCGTTAGCTGTGCATCATGACGCAGGCTAAAATAAACGCCCTTACCGAGCGGGCCATTGCCTTTGTGCAGATGGAAGCCAGACCGTATTACCAGCGCCTCGACGCAGCCTATCGCTTCGGGCGGCACAAAACCGATTCCGACTGCCGGATTCTCTGGGTGCCATAACTCGTTGATGTGACGGCAATGCCTTGCTGATCCGGCTGCCTCATAAAGGGCCGTAATCCTGGCAGCAAGCCGCTCAATCTCAGGCTTAAGCGTGTCCCACACCCTGGCAGCTACCGTCTTTGCGTCCTCGTTCATGACCGCATTATAAAATTCTTATTCGAATTGGGAAGCGATGTTTATGAAAAACTAAGATGTTCTCTTACTATCGCTATGCTATATAACGCTGACCACTCTTTAAGAGATGATGCCATGGACAATACTGAAGCACCCAAAAAACGCCTGTTGACCGGCCTACGGATAGTATTGCTGTTTGCATTGCTGGTGTGTGCCTTTATAGGTTATACGCGCTGGTTTGTGAATCAGCGTGTAGGAAACCAGCAGATTTATGACAACCTTGCGGTGTTTGACACCCGGCTACAGAACCTTGAGAAAAGTACTGTTCATCATGAAGAACGCATCAAAGAGCTTGAAGAAACCCTACAAAAACTAGTGAGCGCGCCACCCCCGGCCGCACTTTCCACGCCCCCCGCATCATCCCCTCCTGCCACTCCGACTATTGTTAAGCCAGGCACTCCCACTTCATCCGATGATACACGCATTACAGTGCTTGAGAATGAAATCACCTCACTGAAGGCCTCTGCGCCCACGCAATCTGCCGAGGCTGTCGGACAGGCAATCCGTCTACTCTCTGCGTACCACCGCCTAAGCGACAAAGTACTAAGCGGAAAACCTTTTGCAGCGGAACTTTCCGCGTTTGAGGAGCTTGCCAAACCGGAGGAATCCGCGGGATCGCCACTTGCCTCACTTGCGCCGTATGCTGACAGCGGCATTCCAACATTTGCCACTCTGCTGGTAACATTTGACCAGTCTGTTGACAGTCTGAATGCTTCTCTTTCCATACCACCGGCAAATGCAGGGTTCTGGGAACGCCTCATGTATAACCTTACGCATCTTATCAGCATACGCCGCATCGACGACACACAGACAGGCAGCACGGAACAAGCCATAGTAGGTCGCGCTCAGGCACATCTTGAACGTGAAGAGATTGAGGCTGCAACGGCAGAAATCAAGTCGCTTCCCGAAAGCGTGCGCGGTAATTTTGCCGCATGGCTTGATGATGCACAAATGGTCGTTGAGGCACCGTCGTTTATTGACCAGCTTGAGGAGCAGGTAATGCAAAAAGCCTTCCACGCAGAAGCAAAGCCAACCGCACAGGAGAAACTGCCTGAGCATCCCTCCATACCGACACAGAAAAACATAACACCATAAATGACTCGCCTCGTTGTTATTCTTCTTACCATTACTGCCCTTTCTTTGGGAGTTGCATGGATTGCTGATGAGCCGGGCCGGGTAGTCGTTGACTGGGGCAACTACCACATTGAAACATCCCTTCTTGTAGTACTGGCAGGAGTGGCCATAACAGCGCTTTGGTGCATGGTTATTTACTATGTGCTCTACGTGATTATGTTTGCACCACGCATGTGGCTGCGCTCACGTTTGGCAAGACAGCAACAAATGGGCCTTGAAGCGCTCACTGCCGCATTTGCTGCAATCGCCACTCAGGATACCCGCTCTGCCCGCAGGCAAATTGCGCGTGCGCAACAGTACTTACCCCACCAGCCGCTCACACTCATGCTCGCCTCACAGGTGGCACGACTTGATGGTAATGAAGGCCAGTCGCGCATTTACCTGGAGCAGATGCTTAAAGCTGAAAGCACTGAGTTCATGGCCTTACGCGGGCTTATTGAGAATGCGCGTCGTGCCCATGACGATGATGCTGCGATCCGACATGCCGAAAAAGCACTCGCACTGAAACCTCAGGATAGCTGGCTGGTGACGGTTCTGATAGGGCTATACACAAAAAAACAACGCACAGACGACGCGTTACGCCTGATTGAAACAGCCGCACGCAAACGCGTAATCAGCAAACCGGAACAGAAGTTGTTTACTGCCGGAGTATACTATGAATACGCAAAACCTCTCATGGAACAACGCCGTTTTGATCTTGCTATTCCTGCGCTCACACGAGCCTTGCGTTACCAGCCGGGCCTCAGTGCCGCAAGCGCCCTGCTGGCAGAATCCTATCTTGCTGAGCGTAATATTTCGCAGGCACTCAAGGTCATTCATACTGCATGGAAAACTGTCCCGCATCCTTTGCTGACACAGGCGCTCCTGAAATGCTTTGAATTTAATGACGCGCACAAAAAAATAATCCGGATGGCAGAGAAAATGGCACGTATGCATCCAAATAATCCTGAAACTCGCTTTTTGCTTGCCGGTATTGCACTTAAAAAAGATAGCCCGGACATTGCACGCAATGAGATCACGTCTTTGATCGCAACACATGAGACTGTACGCGCCTGCACCACACTTGCACAGATAGAAAACGCTTCCGGCGACAGCACCAAATCGGCTTATTGGATGAAACGATCACTCTCATCGGCTCCTGACCCGGACTTCACCTGCGGTAATTGTCACCAGCCATCAGAGGATTGGCACCTTACCTGCCCGCATTGCGGAAGCGTTGGAACTACAGTGTGGAAATAGCCAGAGCGGCTTATTGCATTTTATCCGGAACTAATTCTTTTGGCTCTAACTCCGAAGGGTCAAAAATGATTTCCTTGAGCTGCTTGTCATCCTTTGCTTTATCATCTTTAGGCACAGGCAGCGGACTAATAGCAACGGACTTTCCTAGGGTAGTGTCGTCAGTTGACTTATCCTGCTTCACTCGAGGCGGTGACATAGTATAGCCAGTCTTACCCGAGGATGTCTGGTAACCGACCAGTCGCTCTTCCTCCCCTGGAATGGGTCTTGCATAACAAATGACGTCTTCATAAGTCTTATAACAATAGCGCGGCTGGGCTCTATCCGCAGGAGGCTTGGGCGGTTTACGGGGCACATCAAGAATATTGCGCACCTTGTTATAGCTTGCACTCGCCTCATCTCCAGCCGTATCAAGCTCCTGAGTAGCTGTATTCTGTATCTTGGTACATGTGGCAAGTAACAGGCACGCTACAGCAATAAAAATTTTATGACACTGTGACATATCACCTCTGTTTTTCGAGGGCATTATACCTCTGATTTGTGCTACTGTGTAACGATTTCACCATCATGACAAATCAAAAGCGCACTTGTGATGAATCTGCACACCCCTAGCCGCGCGATGCCGTTTCTTGCCATGCTGGTCATTGCGCTCGTGCTGATAGCATTGCCCAGACTCGATTCGCTGTTCTTCGCTAACTTACGCTACAGCCAGTGCACCAGCCTTTCCGTGAGCGACCCACAGAAGGCGCTCAAGCTTGCCCATACATGGCGCGCGCGTTCTCCCCTGTCTCCACTGGCACAGCATTGTGCGGCTATCGCGCTCTATGCCACACAGGACTATACGCATGCGGCAGAAGCATTTATTGCGCTGGCAAAGGCTGCACAGGCCAGTAACCCGACCCTTGCAAACAAGCTTCTGGAACAGGCAGCCCAGGCCTATGAGGCGGCAGGGCAACCGGACAGGGCAAGCAGTTTACCCATTGATATTAATAAGAATAATGACTTAAATGGCTCCACCGCACCCCCTGCGTCCCTGCCCCCCAAAAACCCTTAAAAACCCGTATTTTGTCATCGTTCTGTAACAGTTCTCTGGTATAGTTTGAGTATGGGCATACTAGACGACATTAACCTGCGAAATTTTGCGAACGGACTTCAGGGAGCCATCGGCTCGAATGGAGGCGGCGGAGGCGATGGCAGAAGCTCTATCCCATTGCTTGAGGCTATTTTCCCTTTTCTAAAAAGTTCTCCTAATGGCTGGCTAGGGATGTTTGATGCTAATGGTAGCAGACCTGTAGATACGCTTGGGCTCTGGAGAACTACAAAAGTGGGTGAAGCAATACGCAATGGCGCACCCCAAGGTACCAACGACTTTGGTGGAGGCGCTCCTATTAGTAGCGGCTCTACGAATGGTAGTTATTTTTTCCAGAACATGGTTGCTTCTTCGCGCAACAACGGTTCTGATGAACGCGGCGTGTAGTAATTTAGTCCGCTCTAGAAGTATTAACCCCACTCCTTCACCCTCGCCAAATGATCGTAATCGCTATAGCGGCTTGCCCGCGATGAGATGGGTATGGAACGGTAGGGAAATGACGCATCGTTAAATCGGGCAATAAGGCGCATGAGTCCCTCGCGCGCAGCTTCAATATGAGCAGCAATTTTTGCCGGATCGATAGGTTTGATTTTTCCTGCAGTCTCACCGCCCTGCACCTGCCAGTATTCAAGCGTCGTGAGATCACCCTGCACCGCCATGCCGTCTTCGCGTGCAATCAACGCAAGCAGTACAAGCTGGCTTGAGAGCCCACCTTCGATATCTTTTACAGACGGCACAGTCCCAGTTTTATAGTCAATGATCGCAAGCCTGCCATCTTTGCCTTCCTCGATTCTGTCAGCTCGGCCATGCAACTGAAACTCTCCAAGGCTGCATTCGCCTTCCACTTCTGCCCTTACGCGTACAAGCCCGCTGCGCCTCTCCTCTTCAAGCGCGATTATCCACTCTGCAATACTCTTAAAACGTGGCCACCAGAGTATCTCGATACCGGTTCCCTCAAAGAGTTCTGCAAATGCATTCTTCCCGTACTGCAGAAGAATACTAAGCGCATCTGCCGGAAGCGCGGATGGATACGCCTGCACAAAATCCTGAAGCGCGGCGTGTACAGCGTTTCCGAAATCGGATCCATCCGGTTCACGGGCCAGAGGCTTAAGCGCCCGCAGGCCAAGAATTTTGGATGCATAGATTGCATACGGGTCGCGCATCCATGTCTCAACCTGCGTCACGGAAATCCTGTTGGGTCGCGCGGCAAGCGGAGGTCTGGGCTCGGGACGAGTAACGGGTAAAACCGAATCAGGCTCATCAAGCGCAGAAGACCACTCTGTCCAATTTTCTTCTTGTCCCGGCAACTCACTTGCCAGCATCAGCAGGCGATCTAACCAGCGCGAAGGCGTTGTGGGCTTACCATCCTCCTTGCCTGCCCGTGTGAGAATAACTTCGTGGCCACAAGCCAGCACAAAAAAATCATGCGCCGATAGGCCAAGCCTGCGCTCCGGTGCCGACAGCCCGAGTGTTGCCCGCATGGGCCGGCTGAACCATGGATCACTCAGAGTCTGCTGTGGCCAGCTACCCTCGTTAAGCCCACCCAGTATTATGCGATCGAAGGACTGCATGCGCGCCTCCATAGGGCTCAGGATTTTCAATCGCGGATGCATGCCATATTCCGGCCTGTAAACTCTCCCTGCAAGTAACTCCTCAAAGACGGCAGGATAAGAACCTTCCTCAATAATAATATTATCTGCTTCGCATGCTTCGCGCACTTCATTGAAGAACTGGGTTACCGCTTCCCCTTCAGGACCACTCCACATCTCTTCACTTCCAAGTGCACGCGCACAGGCGAGATGTGCTTCCAGCAGTACACTCAATGAGGTTTCCTTTAGAGCCAACAGTGGTGCATAGGCACGATCCAAGCGGTCAAGAAGCATATGCGCCTCATGCGATGCTGCGGCACGTTTAAGTATAGCACGCCTGACCCCCTGCAATCCCTTGCCTGTACGCAATCCTCGCAAAGAAATTATTTCAAGCTCGCGCGCTGCTTCAAGACAGGCGATACGTTCCATTCCCAGATGTGTCAGCGGATGTTTGAGCAAGCTTAAAAGCGGTACTGCGGCAAATGCCTCTGACATGACATTCAGCGTGAGCCGTAAAAAGGTCGCAAGCGGTGTTTCCTTTAGCGGCAGGCCTGCCGAGTCATCTATCGTCACATCGAATCGCTGCATAATGGCCACAACGCGCCGGGCAAGCGCACGATTATGTGTCACAAGTGCAGCGGTCTTTTCTGGCGTTTCAAGTGCTTCACGCAGCAGTAGTGCAATCACGCCGGCCTCTTCCTGCGTATTATCGCAAGGTATATATTTTATTCCTTTTAGAGCCTCTTGTTTATCTAGTTTTAGCTTCTGCCATGCGTCGGAAGTCTCGGCCGGGCGCATGACTTCGCTCATCAGCGTCACCCGTGCGGTTGCCACTTGGCCGATAACCTGCACATCAGCGCGCGTACAATCCAGTTTCTTTAAAAGCTGTGCCATTCCCCATTGCGGGTGGCTCTCTTCCAGATGCTCAAAATAGGTTTCATCCGCCTGCGTATCGAGACCTGGCAGTACCACAAAACCTTGCGAAAGTCTGGCAATCGCAGTGAGCAAGGCCGCCGTTGCAGGGTTACTGCCAGTAGTCCCCGCTGCAATCACCGGGGCAACAGGAGGCACATCCTGCCAGTGCTGTGCCAGTGCCTTCAGCACCTGGCTATTATAGCTTCCGGTGCTAACCAATCTTTCTTCCCGTGCAATCTCCGGCCAATGTCTGGACAGTATTTTCAGGAATTCAACAGTTATCTGCCAGTGTGCCGCGAACGTATCAGGAACAATTTCGTCAATCGTATTCAGTGTTATTTCTTCACGCTCAAGCTCATCGAGCAACTCTGCAAGCGGAGTGGCAAGCTTGAGAGCATAGTCGATACGCTCACCACTGGTTGCTGTTTGCTGTTTTTGCTTTTGTACAAGGCGTGCCAGTAGAAAGAGCCGCTTCAGGGTAAAGTTTTCCGATGGCATATCTGCGGGCAGAAGCGAAGAAAGCGGCGAAAGTAGCAATGCATCTTCATCGGCATCCCCCAAAGGTTCAATGCGCGGCAGCAGTAGTGGCCTTCCTGCACTCACGCGCAGAAAAGACTCCCGCAGACTCAGGGCCGCCCGCCGCGATGGCAGAAATATCACCATACGCGCAAGCATTAGCGGCTCCTCACCCCACCGCTCCAATACCCATTGTGCCAGCGTGTCTGCGAAGGGTAAATGCGCGGAAATAGTGCATAGGTTGTTTTTCATACAATATTAACTATCTATATCTATAGTGTTCCGGTGGCTAGCAAATGATGATGCCTGTGCTGCCTTACGCCATGGATAATTATGAGTAAATTATATACCGACGCTGTTAAAGACAGTATCCGCCGCGAACTGACGGTAATCTGGGCCGCGCACCAGGCTGTGGGGCTCAAAGGCCAGATGTGCCTCTATACCCTGCCGGTGCAGGAGCCGTGGCGCAGCAAAGAGGCTAGTCTTACCTACTGGTTTGGGCCGGAGGACACTGAAAATATGATTGTGGAAATAGGCAAACACTATAACGAAGGTGCGCTGCCCAACTCCCCTCTCCTGCTTAATCCCCTCGTACATGATGCAAATAAGAAGCCTCTGGGCAGCGGCATTATCTGGAGCACCGGTTTTGCTCTTGGTATCGAGGTAATGCAGCAACATCAGCGCGACCGCATCACAGGTCTTGGCGTTTTCACTGGGGCAGTTGATCGCGGCGAAGTCCATAATGTTGGCCTTAAAATGCTGGCCTTTTCAAAGAAAGCACTGCCGCCGCTTGAAGATGGGATCACTGTCGAGGGCTGCCGCGAGCTGTTTGAAGTCGCCAATTTCAGCAACGATGAATATTACAAATTCTATTTACTGTCCGGGATTATCTATCTTGGTAAACACGGTGGATTCCTACACTCTGACTTTTCCGAGATCGTCCCGTCCGATGTCAATGTGAAGCAGATTCTCAAATCACAAAGCATTAACGTTCAACTCCTCAAGGATGCCTGTTTCTGCTGGAAGTCCTATGATCGCCACCACTCTCTATATCTCAAATTCGGAGTAGAACCCGACAAGGTAGAAAATAACCTCAAATTCTATAATCTCTGCGCACGTGATGTTGAGTTGTTTGATGCTACCGGCGCCAAGCATGCCGATGCCGACACTGCGGTGTCATTCGACTTTCTGGTGAAAGGCTGGATCCCACGCGGAGCCGTGACAATTATTGGCGCGACCGGCGGTACGGGTAAATCCTCGCTGGCGCATAACCTCGCCGTCAAAGCAGCTATCGATTATGGCCCCAAAGAAGTTAAGCCCACATGGCTTGGCTCAGAGATTGATTTTGAGCACTGTAAGGGTTTGTGCATATATTTCTCTGGCGAAGACGGCCCTGCTATCGTGCATGCGCGCGCCAAAGTATTCGACCCTGAGGGACGCGCCCACCGTCTGATGTTTCAACGTACCGACTTTGGTGAGGGCGGTACACTCAGCACATTCCTCAAGCGGCTGATGAAGCTTCCCGAAGTACCGCTTATCGTCATCGACCCGGCACGGAAATACTTAACCGGCGATGAAAATGACGCAGGTGCTGTCAGCGAATTCTTTGAAGCCATCGAGGAATTTGCCATCCGCAAAAATTCAGCGATGGTCGTAGTGCATCACCTTGTTAAAGGTGCAAAGGTCAAACACGTACTTGATATATACGACATGCTGCGCGGTTCACAAGTCTTCATTGACCGTGCACGCGTCGTCATCGGCATGTACCGCGAAGGCCAGCACACTATTGCCGGGCTTGCCAAAAATAACATCCCACCACAGCTTGGCATGGTGACGGGAGAGCGGCTCTATGTACGCGATACCAAGCATCTTGAGCTTGTTCAAGTCCCGGGAGCCGCAGGCATACGCGGTGAAAACCTTACGGAAGAGCAGATCGAAGCACTAAAGAATCAAGAGTAACCAGCTTGTATATGTGCCGCTCTTGTATCCGGACTATCGGCAGAATTACTATTAAGTATTTTCGCCGTGCTGGTTTAGCCACCAGTCATTAACAGGGCGGTGCGGGCCGCACGGGCTTCCATCAATACCTGCACACGGGCTCTTCAAGTCGGAGTGCGGCAACGAGCAAGCCGCAAGCAGGCCAAGCATCAGTGCAGCTGTGAATGCGTTACGTAAATTCATGCGTACCCTCCTGTTTAAGAGAGCAAGCTACTATTATCCTCAGAGGAGGTAAAGATTTTTTCTGAATAAACACTCAGGATTGGTAGGCCGGGAGAATGCGCTCAAGCTTATCAATAGCAATGAGCATTTTACGGATGACTCCAGCGCTAACTCCATCAGGGAAATCGAGCCGCAAACGCTGTAATACCTCGCCGTTTGGCCCGGATTTACGGGTAAAACAAAACTCGCCCTCTCTAAAATCCCCTGCCTCTTTAAGCTTTGTCGTCATATATTCCGCCATGTCTTGGGCCGCTTCCCTGTCCAGCATGAAGAGCATGTTCGCCTGCGGCGGCATAAGGGGGCGCAGATAATTAGTGTCCTCTTTGAAATGACGCTGCAGCACTACTACAAGTGTGTTGATAACTGTGTGGTAATTATCAAGTTCTATACCCAACTGACCCGCAGCGCCGTCTATCGGCACGTTTCCTTGATTTGCCTGAGGGGTAATCGCCATAAAAAAGTCTCCTCGTCGCCCACGTATTCTATTTTCTTATCCTAACATATATCCAACCAGTCAGTGTTAATTATATATGACAAGTAGTTAATTTATCGGCAAATAATGATTAATAATTTATTTCGACTTGGAGTCTCTTATATAGGGCCTCATTGCATGACATCAGGTTAAAACAATTTTTAGGTGTATAGGTGCAAAATAAATACAACTTAACTATTTATTAATCTTTCTATGGGATAAGTAACTCCAACTCGATAAAGCTGCGTCCGGAATTCTTAATAACCACCTGAAATTAATATATTAATGGATAAATCATGCGTGTAGCATTAATCGATAAAATGAAATTAGAGATTGAAACCAGCTTAAGGAATTACCTACGTGAAGAAGGGATTGAGCTATACATTGCGGCCAATGATAATATCGCTAATGCCTCGCTTCCGTTAGTAGAACTTGAGTCAATAGAGGACAATGGTCTTGAGGATAGTAAGCTCTTGTCAGAAATCAAAGTGATTCTTGGTATTCAGGGCAAACCTTGGCAGTGTGAAACCCTAGTCAACGGGATTTACGAGGCACTCCATCCTTATCATATAACATATCGCGAACTGACAGTTCTGCTAATGAGCCTGCACGTTGAATCGGCACATTGCGTACGCCCACGTTGCCTGAAGAAACGAACAGTGATGCGCTACATTGTGGAAGATACCCCCAACAGCCAAGCCGAGGAGTTCGCAGAGCCTTTGCCTGCGGACATAGTCGACGCTGAGTGCGGGTGAAGCGCAATAAAAAAAGCCCCTCCCACAAGGGAGGGGCCATAAAACACTCATTAGGCAAATCTAATTTAGCTGCACGCCTTTCGTTCGGCTTCCAGTTCATCAATATAGGCGTGGCTTAACTCGAGATCGGCAAGCGCTGCTTTAAGCTTATCCATGGTCGATGCCTCTGCAGAAAGCTCAGGGATATTCCATAGAGGCTTCTCTATATCGCCAAATGAGCAAGACACAGGAAGCGGGATATTCACCTCGACAGGTTTAATTTGAGGTTCAGGAGGAGCACACCCTGAAATCATCAAAAACATAAAGGAAATTTTTAATGCAGTTTTCATTGTTCACCTGCCCGGATTGCTAACAAAGTCATCCACCAGTTTCCGCAAACCAGTACAATCGTCCTGAGATTCCGGCTGCCCCTTAATCGCATCCGCTCTACGATGATAAAAAACAGCATATGCCTGCGCCGCTGCATAAGCATGGGCAGCGGTAATTCTGTTATGTTTTACTGCCATCTGAAGAGACACTATTGCAGCATTCTGATCGCCAATAGATACAATGAGTGCTCTGTTAGAATTTTCTAACGTAATATTCTCACCCTTGCATTCCGCCAGCCTGCCTTTCAGATGATCAATCTCAAAACGCTGCAGAGAAAAGGCTGCCACAACTGAGAAAAACAGTGACGTGATAAGTGTCGTTTGCCAGTGAGTTTTCAGAAATGATAAAATAAGTGTAAGCATAGCGCATTCCTATTCTTCAGGCTCAGTGTGTGACTTGGCCGCACAGCCAACGCTTCCCCATCCCAGTATATTGGCAACCGATACGGAAAAACCCTTCATCAGATCGCCCAGTTTCTCAAGATCGATACCGTTTGCCGCACAGATCCCCCAAATGCTTTGTGCGCATATAATCAGAAGCGCCAGCAACATGCCCACACGCACGATGTCATAGGTTTTATTATCCTTGCCAGTGAGGATATGACGAAGCATTAGCATTGTGTTAGGCCGCGATATTTGCCGCGATTGCAGCTGCAGCCGTTGATGCCTTTAATGGAATCAATTGGGGCGAAGCATGTATGCCATCGCCGGTGGTGTAATTAGCCGTGCCGTTTGTCACCCATTTGCCTGAATTGATGGACGATTCGGTATTGGGCCGCTGGTCAATGAAAAAGTCATATGTTGCCCAGGTTCCTGCTGCCAGCGCCTGATTACGTTGAATCATTACATTCGAGTACGTGCTGAGCGTCTGATTGCCTGAAGTTGCCCAGCTGTCGGTTGACGTCGTGTAAGGATCAGTAGTGTCCGTAAATACATACTTGATACCGAGACCTTTGAGTTCGCCGATAATCTCCTGTTCCCATTTCTGCACCTGAATGAGTGACGTGCCTCCACTTATGTCATTAACATTTAACCCCATGTAGACAGCAGTTGGTCGTGCCATACCAATGAGCTTGAGACGGATTTTTCCTCCCTGTTTTGCTGAATTAAACAGCTGATAAAGAAAATCATCATTGATACTCAGGTTCGACCACGGGCAGAAGGCCTGACCGATCGTGAGTGAAAGGGCTTTCTCAAACCATCCGTTATTGCCATCGTTATCCCCCGGATCATAATTACTGGAAATAGAATTGAGTCCGGTGGAGCGGAACCCGCTTCTGCTGTCACCTATCGCCATGAGCGATGGTCCTTATATTTTTGGGATGCCAAGGATCAATGCAGGCTGATATAGCGCTCCCCAGCCACTTGATGTCATGGTACCCGATGTAGACTGATCGGTAAACGCAGACGAGGCATTGGTCACTTCATAATTGGAAGAGGGCGCGTTCGGTGCATAGGTGGCGTTGAGCAAGAGGCGGTCCATCGGGGGAGTGTTATAACCAAAACAAGTTCGGATACCGATGGCACCCCCCACAGGTACATCAATTGGCAGAAGATCCGTTACCAGAAAATCATTGAGTGGCGTAAGTAGGTTCACATTCAGATTTGTATTGGTTAGTACACCTTTTGATACAGCTTCTACAGCCCCAGCACCGCCGCCCACTGCAACCAGACTGTTCCACACAGGCTCAATGCCAATGCGCGCGCCAAAGCCACCAGCCGTCCACTGGAATGTTGCCGTCATGCCCGAAAGGCTGCCACTACCGCTCGTGCTGGCAGGTGTGGTCGAAGGAATTGTGTTATAGAGACCTCCATCTATCACAACCGCACTGGCCGGAACTCCGCTACTTACTGATGTCACCATACCGATGGCAGCACCAATACCAATGGTACTGCTCAGACTCATGGTAAAAGTATCACCAATAGCAAAACCGCTACCGCCAGATACTGTGATAGGGTCACCTGGTCTTGCGGCAAACATGGCAGGTGGGAGCGCACGCTCGCCGTTACCATCGTCCTTCATATAGAAGTTGGGATAGACAAGCTGAATAGCATCAGCGCCATAAGGACAGAGCGCACGCTGATGGGTATTGGCATAGGGACTGCCGGCACCTATTGTTCCAACCCAGTTGTTTCCACAACGTTGACCAACAATAGAAAGTTTCGGCTGTGCGCCAATCTGCGAAAGTGTTTTTACGGATTCTGCTTTAAGTGTCATGATCAGCTCCCCTGCCCTGCGGTGAAATAAAGCGTTGTGCTGCCTGAAGCAGTGATGGCGGAACACTGAGCAACACCAACACCTTTCCTCAGCACCAGTGTTTCTCCGGCTAAGACTGGGGTAGCATTCGCAATGCCTGCACCGGGCAGGTTTGCGGGCGCCCCAAACCCTACGAAGGCAACAAAGTTGCCCGCATTAGCAATCATGCAGTCGGGATAGCTCGCCGATTGTGCAAGACTGAATGTTATTGAAGCACCCGATGTCTGGGCACTCAAAGACACAGTTTCCCCCGGCGTAAAATTTTCTGCCATAAATCCTCTCTATAAAATAATGTTGTTTAATTATCGGTATCAGGTGTCAGAAACAGTGTTCTCTCTGCTTCACGGCGGCGTACGAGCCCATCGCTGACAATGCCTCCGGAGAGTCTCCAGCGGAGGAATTCCTGAGCAGCTCCTGCATAATCCCCCGCATTCAGACGTGCACCCAGCATGCGTTTTAGCGGCGCAGGACCAGTATTGAAAACAAGCGATACAAGTGCTGCATATTGATTATCACCCAGTACTACTGCAATGAGTTGCTCCACGCTTTCTTCAGCAGACGCTATATCCTGCCGCAAAAGTATCTCGGCCTCAGGTTCTGTTACGGCTGACGTATTTTCTGTAACGTCATGTGTATGTCCGTAGCCAATAGTCCAGACACCACTTTCATCCAGATACGCATTAGCGCGAAAACTCTCAAACGATTTGATAAGCCGCAGCCCTACCTCGTTGATGGGACGCATGGATGTCTCGTAAAATTTATGTGTTGATTGTTATGGGATAAGGATGGTCAGGCTAATCAGCCATCTCAGGCAGCATCCTACAGGAAGATTCGCAACTCTTCGGGGATGTTCTCAATTTCACTACTTAACCTCATAAGAAATATGAACACCCTCATAATCATGAAGCTGGCGATAAATGCCATCGGTGTGATTCGGCATGTGCTTTATCTTAATGAGCAATTCATGCGCATTACGCCATTCTATCTGCGGAAGGTTGGGATTTACATCGACAACTATCGCACAAATTTCTTTGCTCTTAAATATGCCAGACCAACCCTGCTGCTGCAGTATTATCACATTATCCGGGGATGAAAAAATACTTGCATAGGCATGTACAGCACGCCGGGCAATCCACTGCCCATCTGGCGATTGAGTTTTATCAATAGTATGTATCTCTGGAATAATTGCAGGCGCTGTGCAATAGGCTACTATGCATATCACGTATCCTGCAATCACCACACGAAGCATTTTGCGAAGTGTCACTGTACACTCATTCTAAATCGGAAAGGTTTGCCCATCTGCCCGCCCGGTAATCATTATATCCTTGGGTAATATTATTTACAGATTTCTGCTGAATACCATAAGATGTCGCTTCGGGCTGATTAGGATTCCCGATCAGCTGATTATGAAGTCCTGCATAATATAAACTGTCTACCAAAGAATACCCCATCGCAGCAGCCACAGCACCATAATTGTAATTTGTTATCGCTCTGTAACTCATTTCCATATCACCCAGCCTTGCAGCAATATATCCCTCTGGCCGCTGATAGTCTTGAGGCCCACCCTGTCGAAACCAATATACCATCAGCATGTCCTTTTCTGCTTCGGTAGCGTCGGTTTGCGCGAAAGCCTGAGCATATCTGACATTGGCTGCTATGTCCATGCCGTCGGGCATTGGGTAGGGCTCATTCGTATTGGGATCAATGACTAAATTGCCATTTGAATCGGTAAGTGTCTTCTGCGAATTATTTGCGCTGGCTATCGTAGGAGACGATGCATCGCTTGTTACCAGATTGTTATCGGCCACGTCAGTTCCTTGCGGCAGTGGGGAGGGATTATCAAACCTCTCAGTGATTGCACTGCGAACATCATCCGCCAAAATACTGCCAGAATCTGTGGTAGTGCCATCGCCGGTCGTCCATTGCCGGTCGTCCATTGCCCACCTCCCGGCTGGTCCGCTGGAATGCGTGGCTCATCGGGATTATAATGGCCGTTGCCTCCACCAGAATCACCACTGTCATCGCTGGAGTCGGAACTGCCATCTGAGCCATCGTCCTCACCGTCCTCTCCATCATCTTCTTCATCGTCAGTTGTGTCTTTCATTAATTCATCCCATGTCGGCAGGCCGAAGGATTTCAGCAGCGCATCGGGTTGCAGCGCACGCTGTACTTTCATCATCCGGGCTTTACCTTCCTCCACTTCCCGCATGTCGTTGCATCCCGTTAGTGAAAGCTCCATCAGGCCTTTTGCGATAGTGGGAATATCGTGCACAGAATGCGATTCTACATGCGGGGTTGGAAAGAACGGATAGGCAGCGTTGCGCAGCTCTTCGTTCGAAAGCTTGGCAAACCACTTACATCCCCGCTTTATGCTATCGATTATGTTTGGGTGAAACGGTTTTCCATGCGCAGTCTGAATCATGGCATGGATATGCTTCTCGTGCCCCTCAATGGCAAACGTGCCATCCTTGTTGCGTTTGGCGAGAATGACACCCGCAAGCATGATGCCATCGGGCGTGGGGAAGAGGTGTTTGTAATAAGGAGACATGGGATAGTGCTTTGAAGTTATTTCTTACCCAAGATTTCAACAGCCTTATCAATGGTAAACGCGATAAGCGCCACAAACCCCGACCAAGTCATCACAGCGCCTTTGATTGAACCACGCGCCACCGCAATGTCTTTCTCTACTTCGGTGATTTTATCCTTATCACGCAGGACACCATCTCTGAGTTCATCCAATACTTCCTTCACCTCACTCAAACATTGATGGATAAACGCTATCTCGCGCGCATACAGCTCGCGGAAGCCGGTCATCGCCTGTGACTGAGTCGCGAGACTCACACTGATTTGTGCAATGGAATCACGTATTGTATCACGCAATGAGGCCATGCTCTCATTCAGTCTGTCAATGCGCTGTGCATTAAGACTTTCAAGCAATATGACTTCCGATACATCTTTGCTGAGCTGCTCCATCTAACTACGTCTCCAGTCCTTGAAGCCTCGCGTGACAAAATAGAATGTGTTCGACGACCCCGTTTGCGCACGGGCGCCAATTTGCCCGGAAGTGTTAGTTGTAAGCAGGCCATCTCTTGGGCTTGAAAGAACAGTCGCCACATTCACATTGCTCCCGTAAAAGAAGTCAAAGCCAGGCACCGTGGTCCAGTCGCCATTAACAACAGTAGCCACATCGCTCTCATCACCGGAAGTAAGAATAATACTTATATTTGTCGCGGAGGAAGCGCGGTACATCACACCCACTTTTATCCCCGACGGAACAGTTAATGTATAAAACGTACGCGCAGAGCTAGTAAGAGAGCTGCTGTTTATGTCGAGTAACTGCGTGCCGAGCCACGCCGTAATCGAGCCGCCTTCAGTCTCAAGTGCGGTGTATGACACTGGTGCACCAGCCGATGTAGTGTTGAAGCTAAAAATTCTCCGGCTGTAGCTATTATAGCCCGATGGCAAAGTCGGCGTTAAAGAGGCACTCGCAAAAGTTCCGGTTCCGCTCGTACCCGAACACAGAAACATGTGATAAGTCGTGGAATTCGCAAGTGTGGAGCTGGCCGCATCGGTACCGTTAATTGCATTGCCATTCGATGCGGCCCACGAATATCCGGCAGAGATAATATTGAATGCATTAGTAAAATCGGTTGCTGATCCGCTGGAAATGGTTATGGCAGCAGTAGTGTTGGTGCCTGACATCGCTGTGGGCAGGCAACCCGTTATAGCTTTGGCCACCGCAATATTGTTTGGCTGTGCCGTATAAGCAGTTTCATTCAGATTAAAGAGCTTTATCCACGATGTGTTATCGAGGCTGCGCAGCTTCAGGATATTATTCGTTGTGTCATGCCAGAGTTGCCCGGCTTCCGGGCTACCAGGTGCGGATGCGCCAGAGGCAAGCGTGTTAAGCATATCAAGTGCATTGTTGGCGGCCTGCGTCATCTGCAGCCCGCTCACCGTGCCGGTGGTGGGCAGCGTAAGGGAATTTTGTGACATGGGAGATCCTTGGTTGGTTTGAGGATTAGTGAAAAATAGAAGTAATAACTATTTCGCAGTCAGGTCCCGGCCATGCGAAAAATGCTAAAATAAAGGAATTATAATATGTCTGTTATGATTTCCGGCTACTTGTCGCCCGTGGGCGGCACCAAGTCATCTATATTCAAATCATCCAATCTCTTCCGTGCATCTGTACAACTGGCTCTTGCGTCAGGATTTTCTTCTACTGCTCTCCCGTACCAGTATTTTGCTTCGTAGAGATCGCCTAATTTTTCATAATATTCGGCAATCTTCATTCCAAGATATCCACCATCAAGCGACGCATCTCCATCAGCCATAAAAAGATATATCCTGAGCGCATCTTTATATCGACCAACGCTTGTCAACGCCTTGGCTTTTTCTTCAAGCACATTAAAATTATATTTCATAAAGATGTTCCGAATAGTACGACGCTAACGGCCAACTGGAAACGGAGACAAGTTCACTTAGGTAAAATCACCAGAAACTTATGTTGGGCAGACCTTTCCCAATACTTTGAAGTAGTCGCAAGGATATCAAGATATTCCTCAACTTCTTTAGGTGTGATCGCAGGAATATCCTGATGAATGAGGATAACTCGTAATTGTTTTATCCAAGATAAATCCCGCAAACATTCCACAAGAGCATCCCAGTTATAACCAAAATAATCTGGTAGCCTAAGTTTTTCCTGAAGCGTTTTGAAAAGATCCTGGCGGTTCGTTAATCCCAAGGGAATATCTGCTACAAAGTCCTTCCCTTTCTCAGGCACTAACTCCCTGGGCTTAAAAAAACATTCCTTATCCAGCATAAAGAATTATTTTCGCTTATTAGAGGCGTCGTCAATTTGCTTAACCACTTCCAACATATCGGACCGCTCTTGTGCTGTCAGAATGCCACTCTCTTCTTGCAATATGCGACACAATGCTATTCGAGATTCTCCCAAAAGTTCTGCGCCAGAACTTGCCGCATAGCGACATGCATTAGAAGCCAAATCACTTAGCATATCACTGCCTCTTTGGCCTAATTTAAGAGTCAATGTCTGCATATAGTGATAAAGATCCGCATTACTACCAAGCATTGTCATGACTATTCCTCCGGTGGTACACTGATGTGAAATGTGTCTTCAGGTTTGCTAAAAATCGTGTAGGGCGATTTTCCTCCGAGCGTGCCGCTCCCAATGGCTTCTATATCACCCGCCACAATGGGAATCCGCTCTGTAACATTCACACCTCCCCTTGATGTAATGACTTGAATTCCGCCACCCGAATTTGTTCCAATACCTTCAGCTTCATTTGTAATTACCGAAGCATCCGGATTAAGTAGCCCTTTTAAGATATAATCAGGCGTCACTTCCGGAGGTATTCCCATTTTTCCTGCATAATCCTGAGTTGCTAGAGGATCATAGAGAGACCAATATTGAGAATCTTCTTCTGCAGATATACCAGATTGTATAGTACGATACAAGGTAGCCCCATTCTTTGCGTCAGTCAAAGCAGCCTGCGCATCTGGCAACATACTCTGTGTCTTGGTTCCGTAAGGAGTATCAATGGAAGGCAGTTTGGCTATTACCTCTTCAGGTGACGACGGCTGTGAAGAAGCCACATTCGCTTCATCTTTCGGCGCAAACTCGCCTCCTATGCCTCCGGGGGAACCTGCAGGCCAACGGGGATGTTCGGCATCGAAGTCAGAACTATCGGGGGCATCGCTACTATCCGTACTATCGCCTCCAGTGTCATCGGAACTGTCGTTACTACTTCCTTCATCATCGCCTGTATCGTCTCCCTCATCCTTTTGTAAGATGCCTGCTAGCTTATACAAAAGCCTCAACGTGATACCGTGATTCAATCCCCATTCAGTAGCAAACAACCGCTGTGCTTTTTCGAGATCAACTTCAGGTACACCAGCGAGCGCGAGATGCATCTGCGCCAGTGCTTTATCACCGCGTTTCCAGCATTTTTCTGCACGAGAGAATGCAACAACAATAGTTGCGGGAACAATTTGGCCATACGTCACAGTAAGCATTGCAACGATATGTTCTCGATTGATGACAAGCCTGTCATTCCTGAAGGGAGCCAACACTGTCTTTCCTAATACGACGCCATCTTTAGTGATCTCGAGGTTACGGTAAGTCGGGCGCGACGATGTACGCCATAGCTTTAATAGTGGCTTGGGTAAGGGCATATATTAATCTTATAAACAACTGGAACTTAATATCCCTGCACCAGCACATTGACGTTGCGCGCGACGCCGGAGCCACCATTGAGAATCTGGATCGTGCAGCCCGAGAGCGTGACGGAAGTAAGTGAAACGATGTCGCCTGCTACTGATGAAAGCACAGTTACCTGTATATTCGGCACAGAAGGCGAACCTGGCGGGCCACCTTTAAAAGGTGTGGGTGTGCCCGATCCATCCGGTGTGAATACGAGATTCAGACCTCCTGAAGGGATGCTTAAGCCAACATAATGGTCGTCACGATCCGGCACATCGACGGAAAAAACAAAGCCCTGCAATATTGCTTCTACCGAAGGATCGAACGTTTGCAATTGCATGCGCGCCTTAAATGCCATTGCGCTGTAGGAACCTGCCGCATATTTCTGCCATGAACCCCACGTGATACCATCCTGCGAGAGCGCAATTTCAGGATAGATATTGGTATTACTCGAGGCCGCATAATCCAGCACATCGGAGAATGCGAGATAATCGATCACGCTCAGTATGTTGTCCCAGATATGCTGCCCGAGCGAAGTCCAGCTGATGATAACTCCGCACGGTGCTACGCGACCGATATTGATTATATGCGCTGTGGGAATCGTATAGATGCCATTGCCAATGCCTCCATAATTGAGGATATCCGGCGTGCCCAGAAAATCCGCAATGGTAAGTATATTGCCTGAGCCACCCGTGCGTACGACGCTTCCGCTCACAATAGAATCACCGGAAGCTGTCCCCAGCCAACCAGTCGCAGCCTCGTCATAAGTTGCAATCACATTGCTCGTGATCTGTGCGCCTTGTATGGAAACATCCGGTGGATTCTGACTATAAATTTGCAGCCCCGCCACAGGCTGGCTGTAAGAAGCAACCCAATAGGTGCCGTTACCCTGCACGTTAAACGGCGGGTGTGCTACACGGCCAAGCACCTGCGCGCCTGTCCAGGCACCACCTTTGCGGATTTCGTAAAGCACGGGACGGAAATCCACAATCTCCGTCCAGCATAGCTGCGTGATGCCGGCAACATAGGTGGTCGTCAGGTTGGTTACATTCGGCAGTGCAGAAGAAAACGCAAGCCCGGTGAGTGTGTATGCATAAGGCTGCACACTGGCTAGAGTCTGCTGTCCGCCCTGATAGATATTGAAAGAGACAAGCTTGATATAAATTGTCGTGCCGATGTAATCCTGCGTATAGGAGAACGTAAAAATAGAGCCGTCGAGTCGTGCAAATGGCGCACCCAGCATATGCGCAGCGGGTGTGGTGCCATACGCTCCGCGCACCAGCCATGTGAGGTCATACACACCATTACTGACAAGCGCTGCATTCTGGTAGGCTACATATTCACCATCCACGTAGCATAAAGTCGCAAGCGAGAGTGCATCGCTTTGCGTACCTGAGAGAAGCTGGCTACTGCTCTGTGACAAGTTCACAGCAAGTGTATTAGTGGCATCTATTGTGGCACCGGTGGAAGCCTCTGCGACAGCAGCAAGCGGCGTAGCCAACACTCCGGTGCGCGCTTTGCCAGTAATGCGGCCAATATTGCGGTAGCTGTTGCCATCGTTGCTGATAAAGACGTCGCACCCACCCCAGAGTGGTCCACCACTTACTGCCATCCAGACTTCGAGGCTCTCCGCCAACTCTGCTGTCGGCTCGAATATAATAGGCATATTCGCATTGCCAGGCGAAGCATTATAACTGGCACTGAACCCCTGCCCCTGCTGAAAACTATAGAGCGCCGCGCTGCCACTGCCTTGCAGATATTCTTCGGCCACAAAGGACAGTGATCCGTCATCATTCTCTGTTATTTCGTTGATGCGCACCCATTGCTGATTAAGGCCCAAAGTCGCATCGGTAATCGTCACGATGTCCATCGGATCAAGCAGCACATAACGCTGATCGAGTGTGAACTGGTAGATATTGCGGATTGCCTGACGTTGCAATTGCAGCTGTGCAGAGAGCCGTGCCGCATTTACATCTGCAAACATGTGCCTCTGCGTGCTGGAGGATGAACGCAATCCAAACGTCTGGATCAGAGCCTGATCTTCCGCTTCAACAATGGCGGGATTATAGTAGTTAGTGCGGTCAAGCGCTTCGATGACCACCTCGTTGAGTGCGTCCGATGGTCGCTTGCGCGTGAGCAGCACCGGATCGTCATTCATGGTCGCTGTGCTGGCAGTAGCATTCGTGTTAGGCAGAAAATCGTCATCCGTCAGATTGTAGAGCGGCGCTGACGGTGCAGTGTAGGTATAGCCATTTCCGGAAACATTCTCATCGCCATATGGCACCAGCGTGAGCACACCCTGAGACCATACGAAAGCGCTGTTGGTGGCGGTTGCGAGATCATCGAACATCGAAGAGGCTTGCGCCTGGTTGGTATAGGCGGGTGAAATCCACAGGCTGTTTGCAATACAATATGCCTGATAGGTAAAAAAATTCCCGACGCGCGCAGAAGGAAAGCCACAGCCGTAATGCGGGTTGGTCAATAAATCCGGGATAACAAGACTCGGATCGGCGTCAAGGCCATTTACCGTCAGGAAGGAGGCATTTCCCTGCACCTCAAAATTATGGTTGGGCAATTGCGCACTTGTGCCCAACTGGTACGAAGCAGCTGCGACATAACTTATGCCGCTATAGCCCAGCGCCTGAGTCGGATGATTGGTAGTGAGATATCCCCATGGGGCCTGTTCGTATGCACCATTGAAGAAGGAGAGACCAAGCGCAGCAAGCGTAGTCACGTTGCTGTCAATATAGACATTGTACACATTTGTGATCGGTCCTTCGCAAAGCCCGAGCGCCACTGCCGTCTGGTAAGTAAAGGACCCTCCGCCGCCGCTCTTGCCGCTGCCTCCACCCGTGACGCCTCCCTTGCCTGCGCCACCGGATGCACTCTGCTGCATGGCAGCGAAGTCACCATACCAGATGAGATTCGGCGCGATGCGCGTCGTGCCATAGACGATGGGAATAACTTTACCATAGGCGGAGCTCTGGAGTTGCAGTCCCGAGATGGCAGCCTGCTGCGAGGCCTGCGATTTTGACGCGCCTGTGAGGAAGGACATGGGAGAATGATGATATTATAAAATATTAAAACCTGATTCAAAAAACGCTGAAAAACTTCCGCGGTCTTGGCTTGCCTGCTCCCTGCCCACCTTCGCCAATGTGCGAGAGCCATAAGGCAGCATCGGCATTTTCCAGCGTAGTGGCACGGCCGACATAGGCATGAATGATGGTGGGCCACTGCACAACGATCGCGCCGTGACTGAAGCACCGGCCAAATCTCCACAATACAATATCACCGGGTTCCGGCGGGCCATCAATCTCGCGGGCATGGCGCAAAAGCCCCTCAAGGTAACGTTCTTCACCCCGGTGCAGGTGCCAGTCATACGAGTAGTATGGTATGGCGATGTGTTCGGTAAACCCCGCCTCGCGATACACCTCGGCAAGCAGTGTGAGGCAGTCGACGCCTGCGCCTTTTACCCGTCCGCCAGTATGATAGGGCGTACCCAGCCAGGAACGCGCCACCGCCACCACATGCGCGCGCTGCCCGGAAATGACTGGAAATGACATGAATTATTAAGGAAATTGTAATAGTTTCTTAACATTACGCAGGCTAACAATGCGCTATATTATCAGCGGGAAACCTATAGAAAAAGTAAGGCACCAAGAGCCATGGCGGAAGAACTACGTGAAGAGGATATTACGCTGATCCAGCAACGGGCAGTGAGCATGCTCGGCACAGAGAGGTTGGGTGAAACACCAAATCCCGGACTGGAAGAACAGGCATGGATTGAACTATCGAGTGCCTTGGTAACACTTAGGCATCTTAATGCAGTACGCCTGCACAATGAACCGCGTTACCGTGACGCCATATTAGAAGCATTCGCATGGGTAAATCCCGAGAGTCCGAACCATATCAATCCTCCCACCATTCTACGTAACACCGAAACTGCAAAAAAATTCGCCTATACTGTAATGCGCGACAATAGGCTTGCGCAGGCCCTTAAACGTGTGGAAGAATTTTTACAGCAACGCCAGGCAGTGGAAGAACCGGAGATAGTGCCCGATAAAAGAAAGATAATAGCAAATAGACTGGATTATCGTGACCATCCTGATCACTACCGCGTAGAAGCACCGCTGCATGAAGAAGAAACAATTCAATCTCCTGTGAAAGAACCGGTTCCTGATCATTCTATATTGGAACCCGCCGCAATGAATGCTGAACATCCCCCGGCAGAGACGGAGTATCCGCGAGCCGATCTCCTGATGCCCTTTGAACCGGCCTTCACTCCTGCCGAATGGAGGCCTCTTCCACTAAAGAAAAATAAACCAGATATCGTTCCTGCGGCCTCAAATGAGTCCAAACCTGTATCTGAATCGCTACCAGTTGCAGCTACCAATCTGAAAAGAAAAAGGTCTATTCTTGAATATGTTGTAGAGAATACAGGCCTTGCAATAGATGCACATGCCCGCGGCGCGCGCGGAATGTAATATAATCTTAATACTTTGAGGTTAGATTTAAGGGTAGAATTTTGACTTACTTTATTGCGGCATCATTTGAAGGAATAAGGCAATGACAAACGGGTTGAGCGTATCTGACACTGAAGATTTCAGCAGATCAGACATTGAACTTATAAAAAGGCGTTCACTTGAACTTCTTCGTGAATATAAAGGTGGTGCCATCACCCTCCCCGGAAAGAATGCAGAAAACGAAGTATCCGCATGGGAACAACTTACAGGTGGGCTCAGCGTGTTATCAAATATTTCACGGGAACGTCTGCAGCCAGATGAGGATCTTGATCATAAAAAGGTTGTTCTTGCAGCACTTGCTTGGGTAAATCCTAATAGTCCCCGTCATATCGATCCTCCTACCATTCTGCGCAATACCGATACGGCTAAGACTATATTAGACGCTATAAAAAATGATTCTGAATTAGCACAGGCCCTATCAAACGTCGAAAGTATTGTGTTCACACGGGCTATAAAACAAGCTGCAGAAACGAGTACCCCAGATCCGGATGCTTTGACTGAGGAAATAAAGCAGCTCACCGGAGAATCTAGAAAATCGCAGAGATTTATAGGTTAAAGTACGTCCACTACACCGCCGTTGAGTTTTCCGGCACATAGGGGAATCCGCGAAAGTTAATCAGATTGTTGAACTTTGACGAGCAGGTGGACTGTTGCTTGTCGCATCCCGGATAGATCGTGAACGCATCGCCCACCGATGGTGCTACCGGAAAAGGCGCTATCAGGCTAACCGTGCCGGGTGAGCCTTGCGTATAATGCTTTACCGTACGCGATATGCCACTGTTGGCACCGCTGGTGAAGCTCACCTGCCCCAGGTCAAAATACCCAGTCGTCTGACTAAGTGTTGCATTGATGACATGTGTGCTTGAGCCGGTGCTCACACTTCCGCTTGTCGCGAATGACGCCATGTTCAGCGTGCAGCTTGCATCAAACAGCGCATTGACACAACCAGCCTGGTAGAGATTACGCGGCATGTTAAGATTCAGCAGTTCGAGATGGCTGTTCACTGAGAATGTCGCAAGCGATCGCCCGGCGTCAATCTCCGCCACACGCCCCACGAACATGATGACCGTGCCTGCCGCCGTGTTGCCATAGGTCGGCATGAAAGCGCGGTAGAGTGTCATCTCAGCGCCATCGAACACACCCTGCCTCACGGCTGAGAGAAACGGCTCTCCCAGAACAGTTGAAGAGCCCGGCAATACGTCAAAGACCAGCGTGTCCACCTCGACACCGACTTTCCAGTGGCACTTGGCTTTGTTGTCTTTGCGATCAAAATACGGGCCGCTTGATGCGCCTGAGGTCCAGGTGATGCTGTTCCAGAGTACATCCTTGTCGCCGCCGCAGTAATGCAGCTGCCCACCGCCAATGAGAGAGAAATTATATAAATCCGTAGAATAAAACTGCCGCGTCGCGAGCAGATTAATTAAAGCTGTGCCAGCGGTTTTCATGACTAATTCTTTACGCTTACGAAGCCAAATTTTTTTGCTTTGTAATATTGTGACATGAACAAAGAGAAAGAGACGCTGTCTTCGCTCATACGGCAGGGCCAGTAATAGGTCATATCAACCGATATCGTTACACCACTGGTCGGAGCAGTGGTGAAAGTCAGAAGGCCCGGATTTGTGCTGCCCCATGATGCGATGCTGTATCCTGATGATTGCCTGACGGCATTCAAATACACGTTTGCTACCGCATTTGGTGCAAGCACCGGCTCCAGAAATCCGCCAAAAGCACGAATCAGCTGAAAGCCTGTCGTCACGCCGTCGCCAGTGCCAATGACCTGCGCAGTGACGCTGTTATCGTCGGCATCCTGATAAAGAAATGTGTCAAACATGCCCTGGCGTGCATTGAAGAATCCGGCAAGTTGCTGCAGCTCCCCATACGACGCACCTGAGCGCAGCACACTATAACTCAGCTCCCATTTCCAGGATGGATAAGTCCGTTTTGCAATGCGTGTTTCCTTGCCGCTGATTGCCTGCTGCACGGTCGTGTCCCAGACAGGCGTACGCGTGACGTCAAAACCAAGGCCGACCAGCGATGGCAGGATGGATGTGGACATGATGATTCAGGAATTAGAAGTTAAAAGCTACGACTTCCACACCGGTACATTGCGGTTGAAGTTGCGAGCCTGCGAGGAGAGCGTCTGCGCAATCACGGAAGCGTTGTTTTTGAGAAACTGCGCGCCAGTCTGCGTATCAATTGCATTGATGTTTATTGTGTAACTGTCCCCTCCTCCACCAAGGCCATTACTATCACGCAAGCTCGAGGCAAAGGATTGCGGCACAACCATTTCACCTGCATGCAAATAGGCAAGCGTGTTGGAAGGAATGTTCCACGCCCCGCTCTCGGCATAAGTGATGCCACCCGCTAAGGCCGCCACGGATGCACTGCCTGCGGCCGCTGGCCCTGCTGCTGCGGGCCCTAACTCAGGCGCGAGGAATGCAAAGATTTCACCAAAGACTTCTTTGGCATCATTCATGATCGATGAGATCGCTTTTTCTGCCTGTGCCGCAATACTACTGCTGTTTGCCGCCTGGTCGCTAGCTGAACGTGTGGCATTACCAGCCACGGTGGCGTTGGTCATACCTGCTTCGGTCTCAACCCAGTTGAGGAGCTTGTTGACATTAAGCTGGACGAATTTGATTTCCAGATCCTGACCAATGTTCAGTATGGCCTTCTGCCATGTCTGCGTACCCTTGATGATCCCTGCAACCGCCTGATCCGATGACTTCTGCAGTGTACCGAAAAGCTCTGCGATGGGATTTTTGGTGTCATTAGCCGCTATTTTCGTATAGCCGAGCGCCTGGTTTACTGCGTCTATACCAGATTTCAGGTCAGAGCCAAGACTGCTCGTATCCGCTCTAACCTCAATGGTCAAAGTGTTGTCGTCCATACCATTACCTTTGGGGCGCAGATTACTGTGGTATTCTTTTCTGAAATACGCCGGGCCGAACTTCGGTCACGCCACCCGGAGGGCCCATAACAAACGTCACGAAGTCAGCACGCAGTTGCAATGCTGTTGGATTGCATGCAAACCCGTGGTCGCAATAGGAATCAAAATCTATTGTCAAATATTTGCCCTTGGCATAACGCAGGACAGTAAATTCCGGGTATTTAAACGGGGGCCTGCTCCCATCTGACACCATATTCGTTGTAATCAGATTGTCGTTAACTTCCCTGATACCTGTTCCTGAATGCTTGCTCACCCACTGAACTGCACGGCCCCATTTTTCTTTGCAGTCATCACCCTTCTTACAGGTAACAAGACGGTTGGCGAGTTCCTTCAAGAACACCTGCTGCTGAGGCGTCATCGTTGGCCCGCAAGCCGACAGCAAACATACGATTATACCCAAACCCGCCAGCACTTTTTTCATGGGCATCCCTTTAAAGATTTTGCCCATGATACTCCACACGCATAAAGTGCAAAGCAAAAAATTTGACGAAAATCCAATACAAGCATCGCGGAGCGATCCGGCTGGCTTGTTGGCTGAGGCATGATGTGGTATCATACAGATGGGAGCGTCCGGACCCAAAGAGTATGTATGACGCATATATTTGAAGACGAAAAGACCTGGCACACGCTGAGCATCGAAGAGAAGCTAGATTCCTTGCATAAAAGTATTGGCAAGCTGTTTGCCATTGCCGAAGAGACTAGTCATAAAAACCATGTATTTGTTGACGCTATTAATCTTGTGCATGGCAGGCTTGATGAGCAGGCAAAAGCTATCAGAGCCGTGCAGGAACATGCGGATTAGGTTGAAATTCCCCTGATTCTTTCCACAAGCTCTTCTGTCGTACCATATTTTTTCGGCTTCACACCCAGCCACGCAGCAAAAAGCAAAGGCAACGGGGGGTGGCATTGCCATTCCCTGTACAGGGCTTTCAGACGTTCCACAGTGAGTGTATTTTCCACATAATCCCAGGTCCAGCCAGTTATGTGGCAGACATAGGCAATGATACTGTTCCAGTCGGGAGGCTCGGCGGGCTGGTTCCCGCCACTGCTTCCCCCGGCGCAGCCCTTTCAAATATCCCCGTCTGCCCAGCAATGATGGGGAAAGCTGCAACAAGCTCCGGCAGCGTCACCGGCATATCCAGAAATTGATCGCGCGTGAGTTCAGGACGTGCGCGACGAATTGCCTGAAACACAATCTCCTGCAGTGCCTCATACTGCGCTGTACCCAGCATTGAGAGTGCAGTAGCCTTATCCGACTGCCATTCCTTAAACACAGGCAGCAGGCTTAATATTAATGGATCAATGATTCGGTTTTGGCGTGCAACCAACAGCGGCACAGGCCAGGGCTGCCCGCCAAGGAGCACAAGCGGCACTCTATCAGTATCTATGGGATTATCCATTTGAAAAACTCTATTTAACCCGTTACTGTAATCTGTATTTTGCGAGCTGGCGATTTCACAATTTTTATGAACAAGTTACGTTTCAGGCATTCATATAATTTATACCTGAGGGTCGTTTGATGATGGGTAAAAAAGAACTGTCGAAAAAGGAAGCGCTGAAAGACTTTCTCACACAATATTGTGAACTGAAGCCCATCATGATTGGCACGACCGCCAGTAAAGATAAAGTCTACGTGCTGAACACTAAGGACTGCAAACTGTTTATGGCTGAGGCGCATGTGCAGGGAATGCGCAATGCTATCGGCCAAAGTGACGAGGTGATGGCGGACGCAAAAAAATACAATGACTACACTCGTGTTATCATGACGTATAACTGGTCCGCTCCTGATCCAGGAATGGATCTGGTGCAGATTCCTGAGCGCTTGGTAGAGATGCTAAGTCAGGAACAAGCCTCGGTAATCCTGCGAAACCTACAAGGAATCCAAAAAGATGTCGAAGAGGGACACCATCGCAGGAATGGCATTCAGTCGCTCTTTGCAGACACTGCGATTGTCAAAACTGGCTATGCACTGGATGGCGAGCGCCGGTTTGTTATCGCCGGCAAAACCTCCGCATCAGACCGCCGCCGTTATGCGGAGCGTTATGCGGAACAAGTAGCTACCAACGCATTATTTGATCTTGCAAAGGCACTTAACGCACATCTGAAAAAGCTGGTTCCCAAAGCCGCGCAAGGAAGGTTCTTCGTTGAGGGGCGTAACATGGGCGCTAAAAAAATCCGCTACGGCGCAGACGCTTTTGCCGAACTTCTCCTCAGTGACGAAGGCGCGCTTATTTACGTTGAACTCGCAAAAGAGCCTTCGATGCGGGAAGCTATTTCTGCCTTATTCAGGAAAGCCATACTCGATCCTTTCGGCCTATCGCTTAAGCATTATATGGGTAAACATGCACTCATTAAGCTGAAATCCTCGCATGAGGATGAGTAACTAGCAGCCTACTCCGTCATGCTCAGTGTGAACACGTTACCTGATGCATCAGCCATCGCCTGAAAATCAAATTCGGGAATCACGAATTTCTGGTTAGCAAAGCCAAGTGAAAACTTTGTAGACTTGCAGGCGTTGAGCTTAATGGTGACTTCCTTGGCAACGCCAAAATTGCTGGTGGCAGTTTTGAAGTACACTTCAAACACTGGCGCACTGCCCATGAGCGGGTTGGCATAGACGAGTTTGTTTCCTGCTGTGGTGGTATACGTATAATAGACATACACAGCCGTCGATGCATCGCCGGAGGCAAAGGTGTAGGTTCCCGTCGAGGCATTGAATGCATATTGTCCGGTGGCAGGGCCAGACGCAACAGGCGCCAGCTGGATGCCACTTGCCTGATAGAACACACCGAAATCCTCAAGCGGAGTCAGCGAGGCATTGGCAACGACATACGTATAAGGTGTGCCGGATGGTACAGACGCTGCCTCACCGGTGCTCACCATTTCAAGCGTACCTGTAGTGGAGGATGAACCCACAAGCAAATTACTCACGAGTGTCATCTGCAGGCGCGCGAACTTTGCCTTGCCCGTTATCTTGAGTTCACCGTCACCCAGCGCAACAGCTACCTTGCTTTGCCCTACGAGGGATTCGAGTTTCTGATCGAAATCGAGCGTTACATCCTGTAGTACGCCGAAAAGAAACGGTGGTGTATTGGTGATGTCAGTGCGTTTAGCAATAAGCGTACCGGTGCCGAATGCGTATGCGGTCATGAAAAACTCCGTTGATAGGGTTGATTATTACGTACGTGGTACAAGTATCTTGATCGGAATTACGGCCACGCCGTCACCGTCAAGATCGCCTGCGTCTTTAAGGATCTTGCCTTCGATCCAGCAATGAGAGACAAGGCCACCCAGTGTTTGCAAGCCAGTAAGTTTGTTTGGCGCAAGGGCAGTATCCACAGCATCAATGAGCAGATTCAGCGTAGATGCCGGCACGACGCTGTCGTCCTTGCCCGCTTCAGTATAAATATAAATCTCAAGCTGCATGGTCACCGACTCCGGTACAGCTTCGCTGGCGCGCGCATAAGTATCGCCACGCTCAGACAAGAACAATGCAGGTTTTTCAGACGATGGTACGCTGCTCCAGAGTTTTAATCGCCTGCTCTTCGTTGCAAACGACGCAGAGGTGGAGACGAGGCTAAACAGCGCCATTATAATGGCTTCGCGGTTCATAAAAGATAATCCGATGATTAGATAATTAGATGATTCGAATAATCGAGTTATCGAGTTATCGAATCAGCGAGAGCATTCCCAAACCCATCCACAATTTCACCCTGCATTTCACCAAATGCCGAGCGCAGGTAAGAACGCTCAGGAATATATGATCCCGGATGATTGATGCGTGTGAAGAAGGCCTGCTTGCCAGCCCAGTTGAACGCCAGAGCTTTGCCCTGAGTTGCCTCGATGATATGAGCTTTGGTCTGACCGCCGTATTCCTGAATGGCAGCATACGGCACATCACCACCAACAAATACGCTGGCACTGGCGCCATTGCCTGTGTCCTCTACGTCTGTGTCGATGCTACTTTTCAGTAAGCCGGTTTTCTCAGCGAGCACGGCGCCAGAGAGATTATCCTGTACTTTCTGCTGCAATGCATTGACCAGATCCTGGGATTTGGAGAGCAACGCTGCGTTCAAAACGTCAGGAAATGCATTAAACCTAGCCTCTAACTCATTGAGACCTAATATGGAAACGTCCATCATGAGCCGTTCACCAAATGTTCACAAAATGTTCATATTATATTGACATGCTAGGTGGCATAATATGGGAGAGATAACGACTTGCATGGAGATGCATCATGGCTGACGAAACTGGTGAAAGTAAAAGTTCAGGCTTACGTACTTTTCTGTGGGGCGCAGGAGCTGTTGCGGCCGCATGGTTAATACCTGGAGGCGGCATCATCATGGGTGCGATCAGATGGGGCGTTGCTCTCTTCGCAGGCTTCAAAGCGTGGGAATCCCATAAGGAGAATCAGGCAATCGAGGCTATGGAAGAATCACAAGGTGCTGCGGTGCAAGGCTCGGGCATATCAAGACAGCAGGAACGCGCAGCCGCTATCGCACAGATGCAGTCTGGCCAGACCCAGGACCAAGGCACTTACTGGCGTGACAGAGCACGCGCTCAATCAGCAGACCGCACGATATAATTTCCTGTTACGCTAATATCACTCTCTTATAAGGCTGTAAGAGCGTCCGGATGAAGTCGGGCATGTCCTTCTGACTGAAGGCCATTGTCTCCTGCCCTCCCAGACTTTTTGACACTTCACCAATGCGGTTTTTGTAGCGGTATCGCTCGCCTACCAGCTCCATGCAGGCATGCCCTACGTCGGAAGGCACATAACTGTAACTGATGAGTACACTGGCGCTCGCATCCGCAGCAGCAAATGTGTATGTACCATTATTTGCCGTATATTGCCCCTGAGCAGGATTTGAACTCACAGACACCAGTGCCATGCCATTTGCATACGTCACACCCTGATCAATTCCCCATGCGCCAAACGGTGCATTCACTGCAACTACATAATTACCTGAAGCAGGTACAGTCTGCGCCTCATTCTGGATCACAAAGCCAGCCGTGTACGTGATGTTGACATTGCTCCAGCCACGGCAATAATCATAGCCACGCAAGCTCACTGCCTGCGGCCTGCCGGGAGGAAATCCATCCCATGGCTCAAGCACGAACCCGGCTCCGGGAATGCCAGAGAGCGCGGGCACAGTGATGTCGTCCACTGTCACGAGCGCAACCGAAACCACAGGCCAGTGGCGCAATATCTGCCTACGGCCGCCAAGCCCATCATATACATCGCTGAAGAGATACTGGAACAATGTCGGCCGCTGCAGATAGCTCAGGATAAACCGGCTCACATCACCAATCAGCTGCGTAAGCAATGTGTCATCATTGGTTGTGGTTACGCCTGCCCAGCTTTTGACAGTTGCAAGTGTAGTAAGAGAGTTGAGGGTCATGGATACTACGTGGGGTTGGAGTTTTAGGATTGTTTTTCTGGCGGCTTGTATTAGATTGCCAACTATGAAGCAGTTTTCATTTATTGCGCTTGGCGTGGTTCTTCTGGCTATTGACACTTATGCCGGAATGGCAAATGCGCAGGACGCACCGAGTCCACCAGCTCCTGTTGCCATACCCACAACAGCCCCGCATGGCCTTCCCCCCATTTTTGCGCCGGGAAACCAAATCCTTCTCACAGGCAGAACATTCACAGAAATCCTGATAATTCGTGAGGTTCAGGGCGAATGGATATTTGCCAATAGTCCCGGACAAAATCCCGCATGGATCCGCCCCGCCTCGATAGACGGCACCTGGAGCCTGAGCCGTTAAAAATAGGGGCGTTTAGAAAAATGAGGCGCGATCTCGTGACCGCGCCTCAAGCCACAGGGAGAACTTTAGCCGTTGGCAATGTTGGTGATGACACCGAGGCCGAATGTGGCATACACAGCCAGCACTTCTTCCGCATAGACACCGTATTCGCGCTGGCGGGTGCGCGGCGGCCAATCCATACGGTAGTAGTCGCGACGTGTAAGCACTTCGGCGACGTTTGGCACTTCGTTGTTCTGGTACCATTCAGGCAAATGTTCTGCGTAGGCAATGAGCGTGCCGGGTGGCAGGTCAGGATGGACTTTGATTGGCATTTTAGTGCCACCATCGGATGCAAATGGGTTGAAGTAAAACTCGATAGTCCCACCTGCGATAACACCATACGGCATACCTGCTGATGCAGCAGCATCGTAACGCAGGAGCGAGCTTGTGCCGGTACCTAAGACTTTATTGGTGATGTTTTTTAACTCCTGACTATTGACATAAAGCACCGTTGGACTGATGCGGTAGTTGTCCCACATGCTTTGCAGCATGGTATCAATCTCAATGACCGAACCGCGTCCGGAAGCAGTCAGCGTCGTGCCGGTACCTGCAGTGCCAGTCGCGAGTGTGTTGACATAAGCAAAATTAGAAGGATTAAGAGACTGAGTGAGTAATCCGTCGAATGCGAGATTCGGGTTGGCAGAACTGTCGGTTGTCACAACAGTCGCAGCCTGCCTGCCACTTGTAAGCGACACGCTTAGTGCTACGCTGTTGAGCGTAGTGATGGCCTGAAGCGTCTCGTTGCCTGCAGTGCCTACGAACCAGGCATAAGCCACTGCACCCTGAAGCGCCGCAACAGATGCAAATAATGTCTGCCCTAAGGTGATGGCTTGCGTGGTGTTCGATGATTTATTTGACGAACCTCCGTTGAGTACAAAGGTTCTGCTATCTGCACCGGTAATAGTTTTTGTGGTGGCGATGCCGCCGGAGAGTGAGGCATTTTTCCAGCCCTCAAGTGTGAGCGCCACAACAATGACAGAGTATGTGGCCGTCGGCAGCGTTGCACCAGTACCCGATGCAGAAAGCGTTGGGGCAGAAGGTGTTCCAAGTTGAAGAGACGCGTTGCCCCCTAGCAAACCTATTTCTTCCTTACGCATCATTTTCTGGAGCAGGCGCAGCGTGACCATCGAGTTTTCATCTTCCAGTCCTTGTGCAGCCGCCTCCGCTTCAAACGTCAGATAATCTTCTTCACCGATGGTGACATACGATGCCGACTTCTGCGCCGTCGTGTAGGACATGGTGCCAGAACGCTGGCCCTCAGGTACCCATCCCATCGCATCATAACCTGAGCCGGTAAGCGCAGTCACCTGTCTCCAGCGAGCTGCATCTGAGGCATTAACACGCCGTACCCGCGGGATGGAATTACGCAAAGGCGTGATAACAGGATAGATATTCTTGGACGGTGCCAGGAGGTCATAAAAGGTGAGCCCGGTCGCAATAGTGACGCCTTTATGCAGCGGTTGCCCATTGGCAAGCGAATGTTTCATCAAATCTAGTGTTTCACGCGTGAAATTGGTCAACATGTATGCACTCCTTCAAAGTTGGTTAAAATTTTATGTATCATTTTAGGAAAATGCCCCACGATATTTGTTTGAATATCGTCAATAAAATGAGGATTTATTATTGAAATTTGCTATAATTCTACGGCATGGGAAAAGCGGCGACACAGACGATTGAAAGATCCTTTTTTTCGACACTGACCGAATTTAGTTTGGTCAAACTAGTGGTTGCACTGGTTGTCGCAGGCATTTGTATTGGCCTTACATTCACAGGCAAAGAACTGGTGAAAATCTACCATGTGCACTCACAGGTTTCACAAATCAGTAGCCTCGATTCCGCCGTTGCGCGTTTTCGGGAAAAATATGATGGCCTCCCTGGCGACCTGCTTGCCATTACAGCTCAAAGAGAAGGGCTACCCGCAGGTGACGGCACCCCGGGCCACGGTGATGGCGATGGAAAGATTTCGCCCTGCAACCTTGGCTGGCAATGGCATTTAGGATGCGAAACTGCACTGTTCTGGTCGCACTTGTCAGTGACTGGAATGATCTCGGAAAATTTTAGCGCCGATAGCCGCTTCATCGATCATCGCCTGAGTCATGTAGGCTCCATGGTTCCTTATCTGCCGAAAGCTGCCATAGGAGAGGATATATATGTTGCCGTATGGAACTCGGATGCAAGCCAGCCCTCTCCCAAACCACAATTACCTTACGGCAATTACTATGAGATATCGGCTATTAACGGCGTCGAACAGGAAAAGATGCTCGATAATTCGAATGCGTTGACACCCGAACAGGCTATGGAGATTGACATCAAGATGGATGACGGTCTGCCACTATCAGGTCGGGTGGTTGCCAACGGTGACGCCAACTGGCCGAAAGAAACCTGGGGCACGTACGCAAAAAAAGGTGTCTCAAATTGTGTGTTTACCGACGAAACCTATAACACAAGTTACCTGCTGCGCGCGCACGCACCGCTCTGCCACCTGGCGATAAAACTGAACTAACCAAAGCAAGCACTCTACATGCTTTCAAGCGGCATACGGCATGGGTTGCGTCAGACTTTCTTCACTATGGCGGGTTGCATGCTCGCGGTATTCTTCATCACGGCCATCTCTGCCGCTGGCGTGGGTGCGTTGCTCGCTTCTTCACCGCATGTGTTCGACGTATTGCGCATTATCGGTGCAGGTTACCTGATATATATAGGCATCCGTACGGCGTGCCAGCCTGCCAGCTCGCCTATCGATTCGCAAATCACGGCTGATATTCTTGAGAGCGCAACCCCGTGGCAACATTTTAAAAGCGGGCTTCTGGTGGGCCTCAGTAACCCGAAGCTGCTGCTCTTTGCCACCGCGTTCTTTCCGCAGTTCATTGACAAGTCTGCACCGGAGCTTGTGCAGTTTGGCATTCTGCTTGCGAGTGGCTTATGCATCGAGCTTGGCTGGTACATTGTCTATGCCACTGGTGGCAGCAGGCTTGCCAAATACCTGCGCGAGCAGAAAACACAGAAAATTTTGAACCGGATTATCGGTACGCTGTTTGCGGGCTTCGGAGTTTTACTACTGAGATACCGTCCGGCCTGATCCATTCGTTTCCATTTATTCCTATCTAACATTTTTACGGGAGTCATCGCATGTCCCTTTTCCTTCCTATTACCAAAGTTGATGTCGCGCAGCGTCTGGTCTACGGCACCATTAGCGAAGAAGTGCCCGATAAGTCAGGTGAGATTCTTGATTACGTAAGTTCCCGCCCTGCATTTGAGGAATGGTCACGCCAGTTTCACGAAGCCTCCGGCGGCAAGTCACTGGGCAATGTACGTGCTATGCACAGCTCAGTTGCAGCAGGCAAGCTCACTGATATTCACTATGATGATGCAAACAAGCGTATCGATGGTGTGGCCAAAATCGTGGATGATGATGAGTGGGACAAAGTAGTTGAAGGTGTCTATACCGGTTTTTCCATTGGCGGCGGGTATGCCCGGCGCTGGCCGGATGTGGAAAACCCAAACCTCATGCGCTATACGCCGGTGCTTGCTGAAGTATCGCTCGTGGATAATCCGGCTGTGCCCACTGCAACTTTCCAGCTCATAAGACATGATGGTAGTGTTGAGCTGCGTAAATTCGACTTGGGAATAAATAAAAAAAGCAGCCCTGTCGTGCAGATGAATGCGGCTTCAAAGACAGCACAGCTATCGGATGGCCTTGTCTGGCTGGCGGAACATGCGCAGGCAATTGGTGCGGCAGG
>Ga0206875_1004_pt1 | contig 92886 bp, 85 predicted proteins | sample Alteio_BWOrgCont_9_FD_152616 | JGI IMG/M metagenome (GOLD analysis project Ga0206875, IMG submission 152616) | Enriched cells from forest soil in Barre Woods Harvard Forest LTER site, Petersham, Massachusetts, United States -... | ecosystem: Environmental > Terrestrial > Soil > Temperate forest > O... | reverse complement strand
ATTCAGGAATCATTTTCAAATATACTTTAGCAGGTACACTTACTACTTTGGTTAACTTTAATGGTACAAATGGCGCAGGGCCGCGTGGCAGTCTGATACAGGCTTCTGACGGCAACTTGTACGGAACAACGCCCACTGGTGGCTCCTATGGTTTCGGAACCCTATTTAAATGTACGACATCTGGCGTATTAACCACATTGCTCAATTTTAATAGCTCCAATGGAGCTAAACCATTTGGCAATTTATTAGAAGTAACCCAGGGTCCATTAACTGTAAATAAAATAACTGACGAAGGCATTGTAAATATTTACCCAAACCCGGGCAAAGGATTATTTACTGTCTCATTAGGGACCTTAAATGAAAACACAAAAATTGAAATTTATAGTGTATTGGGAGAAAAAATATTTGAGAAAATATTCCGACAGGTTAATGGTCTTGAATTAAACCTGAGCGCTCTGCCAAATGGCATTTATTTTGCCCGGATAATTACCAATCACACAATCACCAAAAAGATTGTACTAGATAAGTAATAATATAAGTTCTTCAATAATTTCACGCTTCCTTTTTCTCCCATTTCATTACTGCAATTACATCACCGGGATGATGTTTTTCGCAAAAGTTTTCGCTCTTATACTTTAATGATATAGGGTATTCCTTTATTTCTTTAAATCCCATCTTGTTAAAGAAACCGGGAATAACAGTTACGAGATAAACATCCTGTTTGACTTCCGATAAAAGGTTCTTGACTATAGCTTCTCCCAATCCTTTACCTCTATATTCCTTAACTACTCCCACAGAACATAGCTCAATACAATCATTATGCTTCTTCAATCTACCAAAGGCAGCTATTTCATTATTGTATAAAAGAATCTTAAACTGCTCTTTGGAAATACCTGAGTCATCAAGCCCGTATTCTTTCAAAAAGCTTTTTATATGGATAAGCTCAGCATCATTCGGTTCACGAATAATTACTTTGCTCACAGCTTAGGAAATATCTTTAAGCTCATATCAAGGCTTTTAACACTATGAGTAAGTGCCCCTACCGAAATATAATCTACCCCCGTTAAAGCATATTGCTGAATATTATCTCTGGTAATTCCGCCTGATGCTTCTGTTTTATATTTACCATTTATCAGCTTCATGGCTTTAACCATTTCTAATGGAGAGAAGTTATCGAGCAAAATTCGCTGCACGCCTCCTGCTTTCAATACCTCTTTCACCTCATTCATATTGCCTGCCTCAATTACTATATCGAGTTTCTTTTGGTTCTGCTTTAAATATTTATGGGTAGAATCTAATGCCTGTTTTACTCCACCTGCTACGTGTATATGATTGTCTTTTATCAATATCATATCATACAACCCCCAACGGTAGTTGGTTGCACCACCAATATGCACCGCCCATTTTTCGAGCAGGCGAATGCCCGGGGTTGTCTTACGGGTATCGATCACTTTTGCTTTGGTGCCGTGGCATAGTTCTGTCAGTTCGTGTGATTTTGTTGCAATGCCACTCATGCGTTGCATGCAGTTAAGCACAAGCCTTTCTGCCATTAACAAAGAACGTGCAGGACCCTTTACGTAAAAAGCAATATCGCCATTCTTAACTGCTTTTCCGTCCTTGATCTTTACTTCAACCTTAATTTCAGGTACACCCTTCGACAAGCTCAGGGTGACATCATGCTGTGCTTGCAGGAGCATCAACTCCTCTGTCTTTCTAAAAATTAGTTGAGCCAGTTCAACACCTGCAATAATACCATTGTCTTTTACCAACAACCGGCCTTCTGCCATAGTGTTGGCAGGAACTGTTGCAAATGAGGTATGGTCACATTCGCCAACGTCTTCCTTTAAGGCAAGGTCGATAAATGCATTGAGTTGCTTTATAAAAGCGGGTGTGTGGAATATGTGTTTACTTGTTGCCAAAACAGGAATATATTTGCCAAAAATATGCAATCTGATGAAAGTAACGCTAATAGCTATAGGCGACCATGAAGATAAATACCTGGCAGAGGGCTTCGAACTTTATGCCAAACGTCTGCAGCACTATATTTCATTCGATACCCAGATAATACCATCGTTAAAGAAAAAAGGCCAGAGCAAAGAAGCCATTATGCAGGCCGAGAGCAAGGAAATATTAAAAAAAATAGCCCCTGCCGACCTGCTTATATTATTAGATGAAAAAGGAAAAGAATTTTCATCGGTTGAACTGGCTGCCCAAATGCAGAAATATTTTAACATGCCGGGCAAAAAAATGTTTTTTTTAATTGGTGGCGCTTTTGGCTTTTCTCAGGAAATATATACAAGGGCCAATCAAAAAATATCTCTATCGAAGCTCACCTTTAACCATCAAATGGCAAGACTATTTTTCCTTGAACAGCTTTACAGGTCAATGACCATTTTAAAAGGAGAGCCCTATCATCACTAAGAAGGCTTATTTAACCATGTACATTATGATAAGCAGGGTCAGTATCTCTTGTCATTTTCCACTTTAATTTGCTATGGTCTTTTGGGCAGATGCCATTACGTGTAGTATCATACCCGCATTTAGGGCATTCGTAAAATGTATGCGTATACTCCTGCTTACGATTGTCCATTTTACATTCGTCTTTACTTTTTGTCTTTGCAGCCGGTTTAGCTGAAGGTGTGGCATGTGCATTAGCGCTACCCGGTGAACTAACAGAAGGTTTAACTTTAACTGTATTTGCAGGTTTAGCTTTAGTCTGGCAAAAGCCCGAAACAGTAAAACCGCAAAGGAGAATGAGTGTGAGTGTGGTTTTCATGGTGTGTATTTTTCTTCAAACTTCGGCAGGTACCATGAAGTTTTTATGAAGATGTTTGGAAGAAATTAGTAAATTGTATCTTTGTAAGAACCACCCTATCAAACCATGCGTATCATAAGATTCCTTTCTCTCTCATTATTTTTCCTGCCTTGTTTTTCTTTTGCTCAGGAGCCTGTGCAGGAAAAAGTTCCTCAATCAATCCTTAATAAGTTCGATTCCATTTTTCCGGAGGCAAGGAACACTACCTGGAAGGTAGTTAATTATCCTAAGGGATACCCCGAGCCTTTCTGGTATTTCCAACCGTATACTGCCACTTTCAGGTATACTTATTTATCGAACCTTCTGCCAAAAAATTACCGGGTTACCGGAACCAGGTGGACAAAGAATGGCCTTGATGAAATAAAGCTATTATATGATAGCTCGCGATCGGCAAGGCTGGCCGCTAATGGTGCAACCTATTACGTAGTAAAAAGACCGGCTTTCACCCATTGCGTTGCAGATTCTGAAGCAGTTTGTCATGTTGGTTTTGATAATGCAGGAAATATAAAGATCACCCAAATATCAATAAAGGATAGTTTGATCAAATATTCTCTTGTAATAGATGCTTCTCACTCAATCAGAACGACTGTTTTTTCAATTGATAGCTTAGAGCTTTGGCCCACGACAAAAGTATTTACCCCAACACGAGTTTATGCAGCATTCTTTGATTCAGCAGAAAGCCCTTATTACCCATACAATAAATATGCGTATGCCGATATATATTTAAATGACTCTGCCCAGGTATCACAAAAAATGTGGGGATATATTAAAAAACATTATCCCGCCAAGTGTCAATTCAATTATGCTATGTTACGCTTAAGCAAAGAAGGAATTTCTATAATTGATGTTGCACTGGTTAGAAAGAAAAGATGGGCCTGGGTTAGATTTGATCACAATAGCGTACTTATAGACCGGGGCAGGTTTAAAGACTACCGGTTCAATCCCATATCAACCATTATCCAATAGGTGCTAAAGAAGCCTTTATCTATCGAAAACATTCCTGTTCTGCCACCGCCCGCTAAAGTGGTGTCGTTCGGGGCAACCATTAAAGCATGGCCAAAATTGGCAACATCGTAAAAGATTATCTGCTCGGTGCCTGAAGCATCGCAGTACGATTTACGGGAAATATCGGGTTTACCATCAAAGGCCGGTACATTTTTGGTTGGCACAGTATCGCAATGTAATAGCGGAGCCCATTGCTTAACCAAGAGGTAAGCATTTTTAGCGTTTACCACCATATCTTTCTCCCCTTGCATAATTATCATTTTAGGATACTTGCCTTTATAGTCGGGGTTTTGCACTATAACATGCCCTGCCAGTTCCTGCGAAGGTGCATCTTTGGGGTTTTCCATAAACGACATGGCATTCATAACATTTAAACCGGGCGTGTATGGACCGCCTGCCAATATTGCACCCATATTAAACTGGTAAGGGTAATCGGCCATTAGCGCCACACCCATTGCTGCCCCGGCTGAAAGTCCGTAGACAAATACTCTGTTGGTATCAACCATCAGGCTGTCGGTGGCATAGTCTATCATCTGCTTTATCGAGAATACTTCCCCTTTATCCTTTGTATTATCATTTTCTTCAAACCAGTTAAAGCAGCCTGAAGGGTTATTCAAGGTTTTTTGCTGTGGGTAAATAACGTAAAAACCATAGGTCTCGGCCAGCTCATTCCAGCCCGATTCTTTTGCCATACTTGCCGCACTTTGGGTACAACCATGCAAGGCAATTACCAAAGGCAGCTTACCATGCTTTTCGGCTGCAATTTTGGGCTCATATAAAAACATTTTAAGGTTACCGGGGTTCGAACCGAAGTTCTTTATTTCCAACATATCTCTTTGTCCGTTTACATTCATTCCGAGTAACACCATAATTGCCAGGCATAAGCTTCTCATGGGGCCAAAAGTAAGAAATTAGTATAGAGATGTGAGTATTGGGTATTGAGAAGTTTCCTCCCCCCTTCCCCCTCCAAAGGGGGATAAATCTCACCCTTCCGCTGCGCTGCATCCCTCTCCTTGGCAAGGAGAGGGGCAGGGGTGAGGTGTCTGCCACGCCCTGTCATACCTCTGCCATTTTTACACTATAAAGGCTTGGCATAATAATTGATATACAATCCAGTAGAAAGTGATAAAGTTTTTAAAGTTCATAAAGTTAAAAGCAAAAAGTCAAAGGACTTTAGAAACTTTAAGAACTTGATGAACTTTATAAACTAAATAGGTAAACTTTAAAAACATTATAAACTAAATAATATGAGTAAGATCATTGGAATTGACTTAGGAACCACGAACTCTTGCGTGGCGGTGATGGAAGGTAGCGAACCTACCGTAATAGCCAACAGCGAGGGCAGGCGTACAACCCCTTCTATAGTAGCCTTTGTAGAAAACGGTGAACGTAAGGTAGGTGACCCGGCTAAGCGCCAGGCTATTACCAACGCAAAAAAGACCGTTTATTCTATTAAGCGTTTTATGGGGCATACCTTTGCCGAAGTAAAAGACGAATTAAGCAGGGTGCCTTATACTGTTGTTAATGATAACAACACCCCGCGTGTACAGATTGACGACCGTAAATTCACCCCTCAGGAAGTTTCGGCTATGATACTTCAGAAGATGAAAAAGACTGCTGAAGATTACCTTGGCCACGAAGTAACCGAAGCGGTTATTACCGTACCTGCGTATTTTAACGATGCACAACGCCAGGCAACCAAAGAAGCAGGCGAAATTGCAGGCTTAAAAGTACGCCGTATTATTAACGAACCTACTGCTGCAGCATTGGCTTATGGCTTAGACAAAAAGCATAAGAACATGAAAATTGCAGTGTTCGACTTAGGTGGTGGTACATTCGATATATCTATCCTTGAATTAGGCGATGGTGTATTTGAAGTAAAATCGACCAACGGTAACACCCACTTAGGTGGTGATGACTTTGACCAGGTTATTGTAGACTGGTTAGCTGACGAATTTAAAAAAGATGAAGGCCTCGACCTCCGCAAGGACCCAATGGCGCTTCAACGTTTAAAGGAAGCTGCTGAAAAGGCTAAGATCGAACTTTCAAGTTCTACATCTACCGAAATTAACCTGCCTTATATTATGCCGGTTGATGGTATGCCTAAGCACTTAGTGAAGACACTTTCAAAAGCAAAATTCGAACAATTGTGCGATAAGCTTATACAGGCTTGCTTACCTCCTTGCGAAAAGGCAGTAGCTGATGCCGGTGTTAAGGTATCGGATATTGACGAAGTTATTCTGGTAGGTGGTTCTACACGTATACCTGCAATACAGGCTTTAGTTGAAAAATACTTTGGCAAAACTCCTTCGAAGGGTGTTAACCCCGATGAAGCAGTTGCAGTGGGTGCAGCAGTACAAGGTGCCGTATTAACAGGCGAAATAAAAGATGTGTTGTTACTTGACGTAACTCCGCTTTCGCTGGGTATTGAAACATTAGGCGGTGTAAGCACCAAGCTTATAGAATCGAACACTACCATACCTTCGCGCAAATCTGAAACCTTTTCGACCGCTGCTGATAACCAGCCTTCGGTAGAGATACATATAGTGCAAGGCGAACGCCCTATGGCAAAAGACAACCGCACACTGGGCCGCTTTATATTAGACAGTATTCCACCTGCACCAAGAGGTACCCCTCAAATTGAAGTAACCTTCGATATTGATGCTAACGGTATATTGAATGTATCGGCAAAGGATAAGGCAACCGGCAAAACACAACACATACGTATTGAAGCAAGCTCAGGTTTAACTGATGCCGAAATTAAACGTATGAAAGAAGAAGCCGCTGCCAATGCTGAAAGCGATAAGAAAGCGAAAGAAGAAATAGACAAGTATAACGCTGCCGATGCGCTCATCTTCCAGACTGAAAAGCAAATGAAAGATTATGGCGACAAGGTATCGAAAGATAAGAAAGAGCCTATCTTAAAAGCGCTTAGCGATTTGAAAGACGCACATAAGGAAAAGGACATGGCTAAGATGGAAACAGCTACCACTGCGCTTAACACCGCATGGCAGGCTGCATCGGAAGAAATGTACAAGGCCGCACAAGATGCCAACACAGGATCGGCCCCTAATGGCGAAACTGCACAAGGCGCTGAAGGCGGAGATAAGAAAGATGCTGAAGTAAAAGATGTGGACTTTGAAGAAGTAAAAGACGACGGAAAGAAATAATCATCTTCTAAAACAAATAAGACCCTCGCAGAAATGCGGGGGTTTTTAATTATATTAGTTATATCATGAAACATAAAATATTTATTAGTTATTCGCATAAGGATAAGGATAAAGTAGATTTGATTGTTAAAGAATTAAAGAACCATCCAACATTTGAACCGCTTGTAATTGCATCCAATAGAGAAGCCGGTAAACTTTTAGCAGATAAGGTGATTTATGGAATAAAAAATGCTGAAATTATTATTCCGATAATAACTGAACGCTCCATCTCAGAACAATGGATTAATCAAGAAATTGGTTTCGCAACAGCAATAAATAGAACTGTTATGCCTATTATAGATAACGGTTTAATTAATGATTTGAAAGGGTTTATTCACAAACAAATTGATTTACCTTATTCTTATCAAAGAAAATCAATAACTGGACAGGAAAACAGAAATTTCATTGAGTGTTTCAGATTATTACTATCTGATTTGGAAATTGCTTTTAATAATAAAGCAACAATTGAAAAGAAAACATTACCTGAGAAAAGAACTTTTAAAGATAGTTTAACCCAATTTGATAAGTCTCTATTAGAATTACAATACCAGGAAACAAAAAAAACATTTCTTAATTCTCAAGTAGGTGCAAATGCCGTGAAATTAGAGTTGAAGGACCTGTTTATTGATATCCATAAAAAAATCGACTTATTGAGAGAAAGAAATATTCATTTTGGCATTGAACAGACTGAGGTACTACTTATAGTAAAAGGAGAAGGTTATAGTTTTAGTGTTTTTCTAGGTACTCTCCATAGAGTTGGTGGAATTAAATATGAATTAACTATCAAGTTTTGGCAGGGTATGCTAGCACTTGACCCATATAGAACACCATATTTTCCAGGCCGCGAGCCAAAACTCATAGAAAATATCACTTACTATTTTGATAGAAATAGAAACGGAGAAGTATGTTGGACGAACACTTCGGACAACAAGGAGTATTCTTCTTCTGAAATTAGTAATAACAATTTCAAATGGCTTTTGGATAAAGTTGCGGAAAAACGATTAAAAAGCATTTAAAATTAAATCCTCAGTACCCGCTAAGCAGCGCTTTGGGACAATCAAACAAATAAGTTCTACTTATTATTCCTTTTCCTTAGGCACATAAGGACTCAATATAAAATATACGCCCCTGTCGTTTGAATAATCAACCTTAACCAACCAGGGCTTCATGCTATAATCTAATAATATTACACGCCCTTTATGGTAATCTCCCTCATTCAATTTCCTGCTTTCAAAATGAACCTCGTAATTTTTGTTCGGGTCGGTAGATGCGGTTACAACAACTTTGGTTGTGTACTTCGATCCGTTATTGCCCATATAGAACAACCATTTTATATCGTAAGTGGATGTGCCCACTTTGCTTTTAAAAGCCCATAACATATTATCTGTTGGCCCGGTGGGCATAGGGTTGATCAGTTTATATGAAACACTGTCATTTGCCCCACCTATAAAATAAAGCTTGTCGGTAACACCTGGCTGCACTGTAATGCTTTCCGGGTGAAAGGCAGAAGTATCTGCTCCGTTCTTTGCCATTAAATCTTGTAATCGTGCAACCATCGCAATGGAATCCTTTAATTCGTTATCTCTTTCGCGTTGTGCAGCCGATTTTTTTTGTGCATTTACTGAAATAGTAACAGCACATACTAATAGTAGCAGTAGATTTTTTTTCATGAGCCCCGATAAATTTATTTAGAACATAAAACTACTAATAAAACAATATGCTATTCTGCAAATGCTTAATTAAGGGTTGCCTCGCCTCGTACCCGCAAGCTGCGCTTATTGGGTAAGAAAAGCCGTCATTTTTCCATATCTTTAAACCATGAAACAGATCTGTTACATAATTGCATTGTTAATTTTTATTTTCGGCCATGGGCAATCAATCTCATCAGGGGGCAATGCCAGTCCGATTATTAAATCTGCAATAAAAAGTACGTATGATCCCTATGCCGACATTATTTCCTGTGGGTTAAAGGATAAAGCCGGAAATCTTTGGTTTGCTGCTTCAGGCAGGGGTGTGTACCGTTATAATGGAAAAACCTTCACCAATTTCACAAAGAAGGATAGTCTGAGCAGCAATGATGTTTCCTGTATATATGAAGATACTGTTGGAATCCTTTGGTTCGGCACTAATGCTGGTATTTGTCGCTACAATGGAAAAACCTTTACCAGTTTTCCAATTCCTGAGCCTGATAGTACTAACGCTCCTCACTCCAAGTACTCTTATTCTAAAAACACGAAACAACTTAGTAACATTTTGCAGGATAAAAAAGGAAATTTTTGGTTCGTTACATTAAATAGTGGTGTCTATTGTTACAATGGAAAAACCTTTACAAATTTTTCATCTCATGAAGTTCTTGATTGTATTGCTGAAGATAAGGCAGGAAACATTTGGGTTGGCTCCTGGAGTCACGGGGGTATCTATCGTTACGATGGAAAAACTTTCACCCATTTCGATGGGCTAAGCGATGATATGATAAGATGTATGTTAGTTGATACAGCCGGGAACATTTGGATAGGCACAAGGAACCATGGTGTAGACCGTTACGATGGAAAATCCATTACAAATTTTTCCGAAAAAGAGGGACTGTGTCATAATGATGTTTCATGTATTTTCGAGGATAAAACCGGAAACTTGTGGTTTGGCAGCGATGTGTCAGACTGGGGGACTATAAGAGGGGATGCGTGTCGTTATGATGGGAAATCCTTTACTAATGTCACCACGAAAGAATCTTTAGCAAAGAAAGACAGCATAAAGTATAGCGTCATAACTATTATCGAAGATAAGACCGGGAATTTTTGGTTCGGCTCCAGGGGCGGACTACTGTTATCTTACAATGGAAAATCCTTTATCGATTTTTCGGAGAAAGTATCTAAATAACTGCACCCGCTGGGGGGGGCCCTGGTTCCCGCAAGTCTGTGACTTGTGAGATTCCTCATTCCGTTTCACTTCATTCGGAATGACAATTTGGCTTGATACTTGAGAGGAAGAGAGAGGGTGCGGGCTTCGCCCGCACCCTCTCTCTTCCTCTATTACTTAAATTCGTTCCCTGTCATTCCGAACGAAGTGAGGAATCCCACATACCCTAACGCAAATTACTAATAATAAACACCTTTCTGCATATTTAATTGTGGCGGGTAATGTTACTTTTACAATGGTTTTGCATTATAACTGTAACAAACCCTGTGGTTTGTTCGTCATACAACAAAATAGCTCAAATTATCCCTGAAATACTGCCTATGCACTCCATCAAATCTATGCTCAAGTGGGTCTTACTGGTTTTCTTTTTTATTCCATTCCTCTCCAATGCCCAGTACAATAATGTCCCAAAGCCATCAGCCGACAGCGCCCACAATAACTTTGCCTTAAAGGTATTTTTAGATTGCAGTTATTGCGATATGGACTACCTGAGGACGGAGCTTACTTATATTGATTATGTAAGGGACAGAATGGAGGCCCAGGTAGATATAGTGGTATCGTCGTTGCAAACAGGCAGCCGCGGCACCGAATATACTTTTGTATTCATTGGGCAAAAAGAATTCAGGGGGCAGAATGACACATTGAGGTACGATGTTACATCATTTGCAACTGACGATGTGGCACGCAAAGGGCTTGTGCAAACGGTAAAACTCGGACTTATCCGTTATATTGCCAAAACAGCTTATGCCAGTAAAATGTGTATATCGTGCCCAATTGATACGAATAAAAGCACTGAGCCATTACAGCTTAAAGATAAATGGAGGGGCTGGGTATTTACCTGTGGTGGGTTTGGTAATTTTAACGGCCAGCAACTAACCGGAACAGCTAATATAAATGGAATATTACAAGCCACTAAAGTCACCGAAGACTGGAAGATAAATGTAGTTGGCAGTATTGGTTATAATTATGGCTATTATACTATTACAACCGACTCTACTATTAAAAGTGTATCACGCTCTTCGAGCTTAAATACCTTGTATGTAAAAAGCATGAACGAACATTTTTCGTGGGGTATTAATACCTCAATAGACAACAGCACATTTAACAATATAAACCTGCAGGAAAAAGTGGAACCGGGAATCGAATATTCCATATTCCCCTATAGTCAGGCAACCCACAAGCTTGTCCGCCTGCTCTATTCTTTATATGTTGAGAACTCGCAATACCAGGACACCACTATTTATGGCAAGGTTCATACCCTTTATCTGGGTCAGGAACTAACGGCATCTATTAACTACAAAGAACCCTGGGGTTCACTGTTCATGTCGCTGGACGGTACTAACTATTTTTATGATTTTTCTAAAAATAACCTCACCTTTTCAGCGGGCTTTAGCCTTAACCTGTTCGAAGGATTTACGGTTGCTTTTGGCGGTTATGCATCCTTAGTTAACAACGAAATATTTTTGCCTGCTGCAGGCGCCACAGAAGCGGAAATATTGTTAAGCACCAAGGCTCTCCCTACTCCATACCAGTATTCTGCTTTTGTAGGTATTAAATATAGCTTTGGTTCTATCTATAATAATATAGTAAACCCAAGGTTTAGCCCCAACAGCTACAATGTTAATTTCGGGTTTTAGTGCGAGTGATACTGATAGTATCCTTTTGCAGCATACACCACTTTTAAAGGAGTAAAGACCTTTACTATTTCATAGTAATATGATACCGCAACGGTATAATGCTCCTCTCCTGTCTTGGTTTTTACTACAATGTTAGCATCAAAAAAACTGCCTATATCATGAGGGAAACCTTTGAATACGGCTTTATCGTATAATATTTTTGTGGCAATAGAATCACATTCTATCAGGGTTACCTCATCGGCCCCAAAACGTACGGCGCTTATCTTTAAATCGGTGCCAAGGGTATCGTGTTTGGCAAACCAATCTTTAATAACACCTATTACTGCCTTCTTTTCTTCGCCCGACATAGAGTATTCTTTCTTCTCCAGGCTATACTTAAACTTATCAGGGTGCTGGGCATAACCATTGAATGCACACAGACAGGCAAGTAAAAGTATTATTGGCGTTCTCTTCACAAAATAAAATGTTATTACCAAAGATAAAAAAAGCCCCTGACAGAATCGTCAGGGGCTTTTCTTTATTCTTATTCAGTCCTTATTTTCCTGCAACCGAGAACTTCACTATTTTATAGTTAGTACTGCTCATTAGTTTCACAAAATAAGTACCCTCTGCCAGTTTAGCTATATCAAGAGTGAGTAGGCTTGTATTTGCATTTACTTTCTCTGCCGATATCTGCCTGCCGGTTACATCATATAATGTAACGCTTTGTATTGCAAAATCATTGCCATCAATTGCAATGTTAATAGTATTCTTTGCAGGATTAGGATACACGTGAATATCATTATTATTGGCATATTGCTGTATACCCGCCGGGCTGACAATTTGAACAGAATCAGTCTCTACACAACCGGTTGAATCGGTAATGGTAACAGTATATATTCCTACACAAAGATTCTTGGCAGTATCACCTGTTCCACCACTTGGCGACCAGCTAAATGTGTATTTGGCTTCTGTACCTGCCAATGTGAGCCATGCTTTGCTGCTGCATGGGTAAGAAAGAGAAGTATCTACAGTACTTAAAATAAATGAAGCCGGTTGCGTAACAATAATAGTATCTCTCAATCTGCACTTGTTGGAATCTCTTATTGAAACCACATAAGTACCGGCGGCTAACCCGCTTACGCTGTTGGTTGTTTGACCGCCAGGTGCCCATGCATAAGTATAACCGGCAGAAGCCTTATACGGTGTACCATTATATGCGTATACGGTAGCACTTGTGGTGCCACCATAACAAGCCACATTGGTAAATTTATTGCTATCGGCTATTGCTGTTGCAGGCTGTGTTAAGGTAATCTTGGCAGAATCCATACAGCCGTTTTTATCGGTAACCATTACTGAATAAGTACCGGCTGCAACATTATTTAAATTTGAGGTTGTTGCACCTGTCGACCATGAATACGAATAAGGGTTAGTTCCACCACCAACTCCGGCAGTTGTTCTGCCTGTTGCGGCACCATAACATAACACCTGCCTTATGTTAACCATACTGTCGCGCAATTGTTTTGGCTGGGTAATAGCAATTACCGAAAGCGCCTTACAGCCTACTGAATCGGTAGCAGTAAATGTATATGTACCGGCAGCAAGGCCTGAAGCCGACAAACTATTTCCGCCGCTAGGTGTCCATGCATATGTATCCGGACCTTTACCGCCACTTACTGTATAGGCAGCTAAACCAATACTTTCGCCATAACATTTTTCGTTTGCAGAATTGCTAAGGGTGTTTTTCAATGTTGTACTATCGGTAATAATTGCCAAAGGGCTTACTGAACAGCCGTTTCCATCAGTTACAGTACAGGTATAAGTTCCTGCACCAAGGCCGGTAATAGAATCGGTTGTGTTTCCTCCCGGAGACCAGCTATATGTATATGGGCTTATTCCTTTAGATGCGACAACACCTACAGAACCATTGCTGGCTGAACATGAAGAAGAAACAACATTTAAAGTAGTAGCTATTTGAACCGGTTGGGTAATTGTTACTGTATCCTTAGCGGTACATTTATTAGTATCACTTACAGTAACAATATAAGTACCTGCGGTAAGATTACTTGCTGTAGAAGTTGTACCTGCAGCCGGTGCCCATGTATATGTATATGCAGGCAGTTTCTTGTAAGGTGTACCACCCGAAGCCGATACAATAGCACTTCCATTATTATCTCCATAGCATTTATCATTGGTAACCGAAGATGTTGAAACAGTGAGTAGTGGTGGCTGTGTAATGGTAACATTTATGGTACCAGTACATCCTAAAGCATCTGTCATAGTAACTGTATAGGTACCTGCGGCAAGGCCATTACCAAAGTCTGCTGTATCGAGAGCAAAATTTGTTGCAGTTGGTGACCAGCTCCATGTGTATGGCCCATTACCAGCTAACTCACCAACAATAAGGATAGCTGCATTTCCATTAGATTGTCCATAACATTTTTCATTGGTTTGGGTAACTACTGAAGCAATTATAAAGCAATCGGGTTTCTTAGTACCGGAGGTGCTTTCTATAGCAGTGGTTACTTTATCAGTTGTATTGAGCGACTGGGCAAATGTATCTGCCGATACCAGCATAAGGTACCCGGTTAAAAAAGCAACAGAAATTTTTGTAATTTTTTTCATGTTATTATATGTTAAGTAATTATGAATATACCTTACGAGATAATTTTAGCTTTGCGAAGATAGTAAACGGCTTGAATAATAGTATACATTGCCCGTAAAATTTGACTTACGCTCATTTTCAGGCATTCCGGCCTTATTAACAAAATTGTGTCAATATCCAGGTTGAAATTATGCTTATTATCCTGTAAACTTTACAGGTAAAGGGTTTCAGGGGAATTACTTAATATTTTATTAATCCCTTAACAATACACAGGTAATATGCAGGGGCGACCTTTGTATTATAAAAAAAACTATGGACACCATCAAAAAGCGCTTCCGGGTTTTTCTTTCACTCATCCTTTTAATATCATCTTCCACTGTCGCCTTCAGCCAGTGTGATAACCAGGCACAGGGTGGCAACATTAAAATACTTACATGGAACATATATATGCTTCCGCGTTTGTATATACATACCGGTCAGTTAAAAAGGGCCGAGCAGATAGCCGAAATACTTAAAACACAGGATGCAGATGTAATAGTATTTGAAGAAGCCTTTGATAATAAGGCACGTGCCATTATCAGAGAAGGACTGAAAAGCCTTTATCCTTATGAATCGGGTGATCCGCAAAAGAAGGTTTTTTGGAAAACCAGCGGCGGTGTATGGATAATAAGTAAAGTACAGGTAGAAGTGGTAAAACAAATATTCTTTAAAAACTCCCAGGGAGCAGATAGGCTGGCATGCAAAGGTGCTATATTGTTAAAGGGCCAAAAGGATGGATTTTGTTTCCAGTTAGTAGGTACCCACCTGCAATCGGATCCAACCAACGGTAAAAATGTGCAGGCAATAAGGGCCATGCAATATGACCAGATACGCAAAGAACTATTAGAGCCTTATGCTGAACAAAATGTGCCTCAGTTTGTAGCGGGAGACTTCAACACCATCGAATCTGATTCTACCAATCATACCCAATTAGTTGATTCATTAAAACTTACCCAATGCTCACTTGAAGGCGAAAAATGCTATTCATACGATTATGGCAATAACGACCTTATAGTAAAAGTCGATGATCAACCTCAACTGGCCAGGCCACAGTTAATAGATTATGTATTTTATTCGAAACCCGGCCATCCCGCTATGGAAGGCAGAATGCATATAGTAACCTATCGCAAACAATGGGATTCGGGCCATTGCGACTTGTCGGACCATTTTGCAGTAGCCGCTGAGTTTCACTTCTAAGTTAATATCTCTTTATTTTTATTTTCCCCACTATCCATTATAGAAATATATTTGCATGGTTAACTTTACTTAATGGACGTACACGAAGCGGCACAAAAAATTTTAAAAGCAGTACATTCCGATATTAACGGGAGGCTATACTGGACGAGTTTTATAGAAGAACAAACGGGTGGGCGTAACGATTCTGCATCGGCAGAACTAAGGGGCACCTTTAACAAAGCGCTTATTGTACTAATTGATGAGGGCCTTTGCCGCAAAGTCGCTAACAACATAATTGAGCTTGCTCAAAAAGGTATTGATGCCAATGGTGACTATACCAAATACTTTAAAAAGAAAAAGACCACCATTATATTGGATAAACTGAGAAGGATAGCCCCTATTGCTTCTTTTATTATAGTGCTTATCAGCTTTATCATAAATTTCATCATAAAGAAAAACAATGAAAAGCATGCTGCCCAAAAGGCTAAGGTGGGGCAAGTAAAGGATGTAAAGGATCCCGGCAAAAAGTAAGTTTCCCGCTTCATTTTTTTTTCTAACTTGCATTAAATTCCTAATCATTATAAGCTATGATAACACGCCCGTTTAACTTTAAAAAGTGGATAGATGACAACCGCCATTTATTAAAGCCCCCGGTAAATAATAAAGCTATCTATATAGATACTGAATTTATTGTAATGGTTGTTGGCGGCCCCAATGCCCGAAAAGATTACCACTTTAACGAGAGCGAAGAGTTCTTTTACCAGGTTGAAGGCGATATTTTAGTTAAGATACAGGAAAACGGCAAAGCCGTTGATGTACCTATAAAGGAAGGTGAGATATTCTTACTGCCTCCCCGTACACCCCACTCCCCTATTCGTGGCGAGAATACCGTTGGGCTTGTAATAGAGCGCCAGCGCCACCCCGATGAAAATGACGGGCTGATGTGGTTTTGCGAAAAATGCAATAACCCGCTTTACGAAGAAAAATTCTTCCTTACCAGCATTGAAAAAGACTTTATACCTGTATTCAAAAGGTTTTATGGCTCACAGGAATTGCGTACCTGCAAAAAGTGCGGCCATGTAATGGAAAGTGATAAACGTTTTGTGGAGCAGGCAGCCAGCTGAAAATTTCTATGCTGACCATTGACATTCACACACACATTATTCCTGAACACGTACCCGACTATGCCAAAAAGTTTGGTTATGGAGACTTTATTCACTTAGAGCACCACAAACCCTGCTGCGCCCGAATGATGAAGGGAGACAAGTTCTTCCGCGAAATTGAAGATAACTGCTGGAGCCCTGAAAAAAGAATTGATGAATGCGCGCACCATCATGTAAATGTGCAGGTGCTTTCTACCATACCGGTAATGTTCAGCTATTGGGCAAAACCGAAAGACTGTCTTGAAGTATCGCAGTTCCTTAACGACCACATTGCCGGCATAGTTGCCAAATACCCCAAACAATTTGTAGGGCTTGGTACTATTCCTTTGCAAGACCCTGCAATGGCAATTCAGGAATTAGAGCGCTGCAAAAAAATCGGCCTTGCCGGCATACAAATTGGTTCGCACGTTAACGACTGGAACCTGAATGCAACAGAGCTATTCTCTGTTTTCGAAGCTTGTTCTAAATTAGGCCTATCGGTTTTCGTACATCCATGGGATATGATGGGCGAACAAAAAATGACAAAATACTGGCTCCCCTGGTTAGTGGGTATGCCGGCAGAAACATCTTTAGCTATCTGTTCCATGATATTCGGAGGAGTATTTGAACGCCTGCCAAATTTGCGTGTTGCATTTGCACACGGGGGTGGTTCTTTTCCTTCTACTATTGGCCGTATTGAACATGGCTTTAACTGCCGCCCCGACCTGGTTGCAATAGATAATAAGGTTAACCCGCGCAGTTATATTGGCAAGTTCTATATCGATTCGTTAGTGCACGATAAAAATATGCTCGATTATGTAGTAAACCTATTTGGAGCAGATTATGTTGCCCTGGGTACAGATTATCCGTTCCCTTTAGGCGAGGACCGCCCCGGTGAACTTATCCGCAGTATGGGTTATGATGAAGCAACAACCGAAACACTCCTTTCGGGTGCTGCTTTGAAATGGCTTAATGCAAAAAGGGAATCATTCATTTAATAAATGATCCGTCTTCTTATAAAAATAAAGCCCGGTTCGGGCAAGAATGAAATATCCATTGATTCCGATAATAATCTTTCTATTAAAATAAAAGCCAAGCCTATTGATGGCGAAGCGAACGATTACCTGGTCAAGTATCTTTCAAAGGAATTCAACATCAGTAAAGGCAATGTTCAAATAGAAAAAGGAACCACAAGTCGCCTTAAGAGAATAGTCTTAAATATAGAACAGGCCCAAGTGGAAGAGATATTGAAAAAATACCGGAAGTAGATGCGCTAAGCCTTCTTCTTATACTTCATATCCTTAAAGTGCTTTATCACTTTATCAAGGTCCTCGGTATTTATCTTTTTAGCAATTATTTTTTTATTCTCATCAAGCAGGTAAATCATCGGTGTTGTTAAGACATCATAATCGTGCCTGAAATTGCTGGTATGGTAAATATCCATAACGTTTATCCAGTCAAGCTTATGAGCTTTTACATAATCCTTCCACTTTGTAGTACTGCTTTCATTAGTTTGTATGGAGTATACTTCAATACCTTCTCCTTTAATAGAATCATACCACCTTATAAGTATGGGGGTTTCCTTCTGGCAATGGCCGCAATCAAAATCCCAGAAGTAAAGAATTGTAAAATCTGCATGTATTGAATCGAATGCCTGCATAACATTATTACTATCAGGCATAACTAACGAAGGCGGAACTTTACCAACAAGTACTGGCTTAAGTTGTTCCGCACGGCTGCGGATCTTTTCTAATTGAGAAGCAGATACCCAATCGGCCTGATCAGGGGTATAATACTTTTCAGCCATGTGCACGAATACTTTATCCATGCCCATAATATTCGATGATTCGTAAGTGCTGGTAATATATGCCACCAAAAATTTGAACATGTCCTTATCCTTTCCGGCCTTTTGCACCAGGTAATCGGCTGCTGTAATTATAGAGTCCGGGTCTTGTACAGTAAGCCTTTCGAGATATTCTTTAATTTTAGGATAGAATACAGGTGAACGAACCAGCCTGCCATCGGTAAAATCTACATTATCAAAATAATGTGTCTTATAATACCTGAAAGCGAATGTTGAATCGGGCCTGCCATTAGCTAACTTCGGTGTAGGCGGTATTACAGGCTCTTCAGCAGCATTAAATACTTTCGATAACAACATATCGGAATGTATTTTAATAAAATCCTTTTTATACCTTATCACTTGTGCATCCAACGTATCCATCTTTACTTTCGCGCCCTCTTTATCAGGACCATCTTTAGCCTGCTTCTCCAAAGCTACCTGATCATCGTGTTTTGTGGTAACGTATTTCAGGTATTCATAAAAAAGCTTGTTCTCATCTGAGCCTGCCACCTTCATTGATTTTATAAAGTCAACTGTATCGGCAGTCATGGCAAACTTTTGTTCCTTATCAATAATAATTTCAAAATACTTGGCCTTACTCTTCATCATTATAAAGTACACGCCACCAGGAAGTTCCTTCTCTCCGGCAAATTCAAAGTTTCCTTTGACATCAACCTTCGCAGTATCCTGTATGTAATCTTTATCGCCATAGTGGCAACCTAAAAAGCAAATTGTATTCTTCAACCCGGTAAGATTGAATTTCAAATCGTGGCCTTTAGGCGCAGCGTACACAGACAGTGCCGTTGCAATGATAAATAAGCTGCTTAAAAATGTAGTTTTTGTTTTCACGATAAGATGTATGTTAATACTTGCAAATTTAGCCCAATTTTTTCATTGGTTAAAATTTTAACCTTTTTTAATATTTTCTCTGATTATTGCTTCTCTTTCAGTCGCTTCCTTTCCTTATAATGCTTCAACACTTTATCAAGGTCTTCGGTATTTATCTTTTTGGCAATTATCTTCTTGTTCTCGTCAAGCAGGTATATCATAGGGGTTGTTACCACATCATAATCGTGCCTGAAAGTACCGGTATGGTATATATCCATAACGTTTATCCAATCGAGCTTATGTTTCTTTACATAATCCTTCCATTTATCTACCCCCGATGAGTTCGTTTGAACCGCATATACTTCAATGCCTTCGGCCTTTATTGAATCGTACCATTTAATAAGCACGGGTGTTTCCTTCTGGCAATGGCTGCAGTCAAAATCCCAGAAATAAAGCACAGTATAGTCTGCCTTTACAGAATCGAGTGCCTGCATTACACTACTGCTATCGGGTAATACAACAGGTATCGCCTTTTTACCGATCAGTATTGGTTCGAGTTGGTCGGCTCTTTCTTTAACCCTTTCCAGTTGCGATGCACTTACCCATGTTGCCAGTTCTGGTGTGTAATACTTCTTGGCCATATGCACAAATACAGCATCCATACCCATTATCTCTGAATTCTCGTAAGTATATATAATGTATTGCACCAGGAATTTGAACATATCCTTATCATTGCCCGCTTTCTGTATCAGGTAATCGGCAGCATTAATAACCGAATCGGGGTCAGGGATGGTAAGGCGGGTAAGGTATTCCTTGATCTTCGGGAATAGTACAGGCGTATGTATCAGGCGCGGATCGCTAAAATCTATGTTATCAAAAAAATGTGCTTTGTAATACTTAAATGCAAATGTTGAATCGGGTCTTCCGTTTGGCAATGTAGGCGCCGGGGGTACAACCGGCTCTTCAACAGCATTAAGCACCTTAGCCATAAACATGTCAGCATGTTTGGCCACAAACTCATTTCTATACTTCTTTCCGTGGGCATTCAGAGTATCTAATTGTCGCTTTGCACCCCCTTTATCGGGGCCATTTTTCATTAACTTGGCAAGCGAGTCCAATTTCTCATGCGCTTTCATGGCATACCTCTGGAAATCATAAAACAGGCTGTTTTCTTGAGAACCAACTACCTTCATTGTCTTAATATAATCAATAGTATCGGCTATCATCGAGAACTTCTGTTCCTTATCAATAATAAACTCAAACAACTTTTTCTTATCGGCAGAAATAATAAAATAGACTCCGCCATCTAACTCCTTATCACCCGAAAACTGGAAATTGCCTTTATCGTCGACCTTAGCGGTATCATATATATAGTCATGGTCGCCATAGTGGCCGCCCAAATAGCAAACAGTACTCTTAAGCCCTTTTATGGTAAACTTTACAACATGCTTTTTAGGTGCAGCCTGTAAACTGATTGTTACCGCCACAAAGAATAATAGACTAAGAAAAAGTACTTTTATTTTCACAATTCTGATTAATAGTTTGTCCAAATTTAATAATTATAGGGGCGCCCTTACCCTCATTAACAATCCATTAACAACTTTATTTCTTAGTCGGGGTAGGCAGATTCGAACTGCCGACCTCCACGTCCCGAACGTGGCGCGCTAACCGGACTACGCTACACCCCGATTACCTATAATAGAAAGACAAAACCAAGAGCAAAATTATTAAAATCTATTTTTCATAACAATGACTTTACTCTACTTCTTCTCATTCCTGTAATTTATCTTTGCAGACTTATATGTTTGCCATAATAGATATAGAAACCTGTGGATCGAAATTCCACCATCCGCAAGGCAGGATAATTGATATTGCCATAATTATTCATGATGGCTTGCAGGTTGTAGATACATTCTCTACGCTCATTAATCCCAGTTGTTATATAAGTGGGTTTTATAGCAACCTGTCGGGCATAACTAACGATATGGTTGCTAATGCCCCACACTTCCACGAAGTCGCCAAAAAGATTGTGGAGATGACAGAAGGAAAAATATTTGTGGCCCACAACGTAGGCTTCGATTACAGTTTTATAAAAGAAGAATTTGCATTCCTTGGTTATAATTTTCGCAGGGAGAAGCTTTGCACAGTGAGGCTCAGCCGCAAATTATTACCCAAACGAATTTCATATAGCCTCGGGCATTTGTGTGCTTCATTAAACATACCTATAAATGGCAGGCACAGAGCCCTGGGTGATGCCGAAGCTACTGCTAAATTGTTCGACCTGCTTTTGCAATTAAAATCACAAAATCCTCAATACCGCAGCATGGGTGTCGATGAATTAATGGCAAGGCGCGTTGACAAGATTAAAGACTATGTGCTGAAAAAACTACCTGAATCATGCGGTGTTTATTATTTCCTGGATAAAGAAGGAAAGATTATATACATAGGCAAATCGACCAATATATATAACCGGGCCATGAGCCATTTTAATAACCACGAACGCAAAGGCAAAAAAATGCTGAATGAATTATACAACGTGGAGCATGTGTTAACCGGCAGCGAACTTATTGCCCTGTTATTAGAAACCGAAGAAATAAAAAAGCACAAGCCACACTTTAACCGGGCTCAAAAAGCCGATATATTCTCGCATAGTATTAACTGGGTTAAAGATAAGCAAGGCATCATCAATTTAAAAATTGAGCCTTACGATGAATCTGAAAATTCATTGCAGGCATTTACTACTCACATAGCTGCAAGGGAACGATTAGAAGATTGGATCGACAAATACTCGCTTTGTCTTAAATATTGCGGACTTACCGGAGATGAAGCATGCTTTAACTACCAGATAAAAAAATGTCACGGTATTTGTAATGGGCTTGAAGCAATTGAAGAATACAACAATCGGGCCAGCAAATTGGTGGAAGAGTATTCGTTTGGCAATGAAAATTTTATGGTTATAGATAAAGGCAGGCGGCCCGAAGAGCAATCGATTATTTTAATAGAAAACGGCCACTATGCCGGTTACGGGTATTTCGATTCATCAACACAAGTGCAAAATCCTGAGGAATTAAAAGAGCTGATCAATCATACCACCTATTACGCCGACCAGGATACTTTGGTAAGGGGATATCTAAAATCGAAATCGCTTAGAAAGATCTTGCTCTGATTTAATAATTTGAGCGGGAAACGGGGCTCGAACCCGCGACCCTCAGCTTGGGAAGCTGATGCTCTACCAACTGAGCTATTCCCGCTTAAGTATCCCAAATTTACTCAGATTGCTACAATCCAGATATTTTTTTATATTTTTATAGCCTAAAATGATTTGTATGCCTAAAAGAAAAATTATACTCGCTTTCAGTATATTGTTTTCTGTAATATTTATTCCTGTATTTGCCCAGACTGGTGACCCCGCTACTGCCAGTTCAGGAGATGCAGATGCTTATTTTTCGCAGGAAGACTTTGAAGATGCGCTTGAAGCTTACCTTACTTTGGTAGATAAATACCCCGATAATGAATTATACAATTATCGTGTTGGGGTTTGTTATCTCAACACTAATATCGACAAAACAAAAGCTATTGCCTACTTAGAGGTTTCGAGCCACATGAAAAAGCATAGCCCAAATGCGCTTTATTTGTTAGGCAGGGCTTATCAATATGCTTACAGGTTTGACGATGCCATTAAAACATTCAATGACTTTAAAGCAGAGGGGAAAGGCGCACCTGAAAACATAAAAGATGCCGATGTGCAGATTCAATACTGCATGAATGCAAAGGAATTGATGAAGTTCCCTGTGAATGTAACATTCGAAAACCTTGGAAAGACTATTAATTCATCTTATGATGATTATTATCCTTTTGTACCTACCGACGAATCGTTTATTGTATTTAACAGTAAGCGAGGCGGAGCAGGAAAACAAAAGGTAACTGCAAACAGTTTTTCACCTTCCATTTATATTTCTTATGTAAAAGATGGACAGTTTCAGCCTGCTAGCAATATCGGCACACCGGTTGATGTTGCGGGTAAGAGTTCAGAAGTAGTTGGTTTATCTAAGGAAGGCGACTATATGTTATTTTATTATTTCGACAAAAAAGGATTCGGAAGCATATACTCAACAACCGACGATGCTGGAAAAAACTTCAGCACGCCAATTGTTTTGCCTGAAGCCATTAATCAAAAGAACCAATACCAGATAGCTGCATCAGTAACTGCCGATGGCAATACCATGTATTTTGCAAGCGACCGCCCGGGTGGATTGGGTGGTATAGATATTTATGCCTCTAAAAAACTACCTAACGGCGGTTGGGGTGTTCCGCAAAATGTTGGGCCGGCTATCAATACTGCCAGCAACGAAGACTTCCCGAACATTTCTCCCGATGGCAAAACACTTTATTTCAGTTCTCAGGGGCATACCGGTATGGGTGGTTATGATATATACAAAGCTGTGTGGAGTGATTCTGCCAATCAATGGACAGCAGTACAAAACATGGGCTACCCTATAAATACTCCTGACGATGATATGAACTTCAGGCTGGCTGCTAATGGAAGTTATGGATATATATCGCAGGTTCGTAAGGGTGGTTATGGCGGGCTAGATGTTTACAGGATACGCTTTAATAATGTAGAACAAAGGTATTCTGTAGTTAAAGGCCTTATACATAGCGCTGATACATCGGCCAAGATCAAGAATTACAGTGATATTATGATAAGCGTAAGCGATGCAAAATCGAATGAACTTTATGGTAACTATGTGCCTAATGGATCAACCGGAAGGTATGTAATGATATTACCTGCAGGTAAATACCATGTAAGTGTGCAGACCGATGGATTTACTGAGTTTAAACAAGACCTTAACATTGAAGATAAAGGCTCTTTTAAAACCGAGATAGATCAGGATATAATCCTCACTCACGTACCCAAATAAAATGGGTTATTAAACGGTAACGTTTTTGACTTTTATTCTGCGCGGCAATAATGCCGGTTGGTTGTTATAGAATGATGACGGTTTACAATTTGTAGGAGCAGTATTCATCATAGTGCTTTGCTTGTGCTGAGGCTTTAAAAACAACTTTTGCCCCGGCGCTAATTTAGCATTAACACTTATCCCGTTTATCCGGCAAAGAATACTTACATCTATATTATACTGCCGTGCAATTTTATAAATACCATCGCCTTGCTTAAGCACAACATACTCCGGTGTCGTTTCAGCCGAAGCAGGAATGGTAGGCGGAACATCATATAATATGCCTAAGCCCTGCAGGCTTTGCAATACCGTATCATACACATATAAACGATTATCTTGTATTATACTGATCAGCCTCTGGGAATAATCTTTTGCTGTGGCATAACCTGCCTTAGAAAGGCCTACTGCCCAGTCACGATAATCGCTCCGTTGGTATTTGAATAAAAAAGCATACCATGGGCGAGATTTAAGAAACTGTGCATGGTCGCGATATGAATCATCTACGCTCGGGTATTTCCTGAAATGTTCGCCTTTCTCGTCGTCATCATAAGTATAGTAATCGCCTGTCCAATCTTCATGGCACTTAATACCAAAATGGTTATTGGCATATTTGGCAAGGGGACTGTTTCCGTAATCCGATTCAAGTATGCCCTGGGCCAATGTTACACTGGCCGGAATATTATAAACCAGCATTTGCTCAATAGCACAGTCCTTATACTTCTGTATATACTCTGTCGGTGACATAGCAGAAACATTCAACGAAAATGCCACAATTGCTATACCAAGAATGGTATTTTGAAACGATATCTTCACAAGATGAATAAAATTAACCAAAGGTACCCATTGCAACTATATGCAAATAACTGTCTATTAAGGCGTTCTTAACATTGTTTTGTTGATTTCGGCATGTATATTATATATGTATTTTTGCTCTTGCTAAACTATACCTCCTATGCCCTACCCCTTTAACGTACGTGTTTATGGCCTTTTGCTCGATGATAAGAACCGTGTGCTTGTTGCCGATGAATTAGTACATGAACATTATATTACAAAATTCCCCGGTGGCGGATTAGAGTTTGGCGAAGGCACCTTAGATGCTATAAAAAGAGAAATGATGGAAGAAACCGGAATAGCTGTGGATGTGGTAAACCATTTTTACACAACCGATTTCTTTCAACCCTCGGCGTTTAACCCCAAAGCACAGGTTATAAGTATCTATTATATTATAAAAGAAACATCACCATATACTATACACACATCTGATAAGGCTTTTGATTTTGCAGAAGCAAGCGAAGGAGCCATGAGTTTCAGGTGGCTGCCAATTAACTCATTATCAGAAGACATGTTTACTTTTCCTATTGATAAAAAAGTTTCTGTTTTATTAAGGAACAGCACCATCAGCAGGAAAACTTAACATATTTTATGATAGTTTAGTTTGTCAACTATTCATGAAACAAACTATATTTGTCATCTCTTTTTAAATCAAACCCCATGACCAGAAAAGAGGTTTCAATATTTGAAATCGAAGAATTTTCTTTTGGAAGAAAGTTTGGCCTCTTAGGCAGGCTCTATCTTTCTGTGCTTGCTCAAAAGCTTAAACACCTAGGGCTCGAAAAGCACTTTTCTGTACTTGTTTTAATTGACAAAATGGGCAGCCAATGCAGCCAGAAATTCATTGCCGATACTCTGCATATCGATAAAACCATGATGGTTGGTGTACTGGATGACCTTGGCAAAAAAGGGTTCATTAAACGGACCCAAAACCCTACCGACAGGAGAGAATATTGGATACAGCTTACCGCTAAGGGCAAAAAACATATGCCTGAAATAAAACAAACCGTAAACACAATTAATAAGGCAATAATGAAAGAATTTAACGCAGATGACGTCAAAGACTTTCATAACAGGCTTAACATCATTTATAAAAACATAAAGAATTTAAAGATATCATAACACCCCACCCCATTCAATTATGAAAAAGACATGGATTTGGTTAATTGTAATAGCTGCGGCAATAACGCTTCTTGTAATTTTTAAACCGCGTAACACAGATGCCAGTGGCGTACAAAAAAACCAGAAGGCGCAACAGGCTGCAGTAATAGTTGAGGGAAGAGTAGTAAAACCTTCTCAAATAGCAAAGCAAATAACGGTTTCAGGTAGCGTACTTTCTAATGAAGAAGTTACACTACAGAGTCAGTTGGCAGGGGTCATAACACATATTTACTTTACCGAGGGCAGTCACGTAAACAAGGGAGATATGCTTGTTAAGATTGATGATGCCCAGTTGCAGGCTCAGTTACAAAAAGATGAAGTTGCCAAACAATTAGCCCAGGTTACTGAAGAAAGGCAGAAAAAGCTACTTGCCATTAATGGCATAAGCCAGCAGGATTATGATATTGCCTTGAACAACCTTAACAGTGTACTTGCTGATATTAAGCTGTTACAAGTACAAATAAACTATACCGATATCCGCGCTCCGTTTGATGGGATTGTTGGTATCAGGAATATAAGTGAAGGAAGCTATGTATCGCAAAATACTGTGCTGGTAAATATCGAAGAAACGTCGCCCATAAAGATCGATTTTTTCGTGCCGGAGAAATACCAGAGCCAGGTACAGAAAAGCGAACAGATAAATTTCAATGTTAGCGGTTACAGTAATTTATTCCAGGGTAAGATATATGCTATTGATCCGAAAATAGATGAGAATACAAGGAGTATTCACGTTCGTGCTCTTTCAGATAATAAAGATGGGCACCTGTTACCGGGAGCCTTTGCAAACATTAATATTGAATTAAGTCATTCAGACAGCGCCCTAATGATACCAACCGAAGCTATAGTACCACAAATCAGTGGGCAATTGGTTTATACATCAAAAAATGGCATCGTTACCTCTTCAACCGTTGATTTGGGAATCAGGACTGATTCAACTGTAGAAATAGTGAAAGGGTTAAAAAAAGGAGATACTATACTTACACGAGGTTTGCAATTGGTGCATCCCGGAAGTAATATAAAGTTTAAAAGCGTTTATTAATTTTTGAACCAACCCCAGCTATGAGTCTTTCATCCATAAGTTTAAAGAGACCGGTAATGGCAACGGTAATGTCTATTACCATAGTGCTATTTGGCGGTATAGGTTATAACCGGCTTGGTATACGCGATTACCCAGCAATAGATCCTCCCGTTATTTCGGTGCAGACAAACTATACCGGTGCCGACCCTGATGTAATAGAATCTCAAATCACCATTCCGCTTGAACGTGCCATAAATGGTGTGCAGGGAATACGTGATATTTCTTCGAGCAGTGCACAGGGGCTTAGCAGTATATCGGTTGAATTTAACCTGGGTACCGATATGGAAACTGCTGCCAACGACGTACGCGATAAAGTGGCACAGGGAACAAAATTGCTCCCGCTCGATATAGATGCTCCACCGGTTGTTACCAAGCTCGATGCTAACTCTGATGCTATATTGGCACTTACACTGAAAAGTTCCACAAAAAATGACATGGAAGTAACCGACTATGCTGAAAACGTAGTTGAGAATACACTTCAAACCATTCCCGGTGTTAGTACCATACAAGTGTGGGGCGAAAAAAAATATGCTATGCGTATTTGGATGGACCCAGCAAAGCTGGCTTCCTATAGCTTAACTCCTATTGATATACAAACTGCGCTTACTGCAAAAAATGTTTACCTTCCTGCAGGTAGTGTTGAAGGGAATACCACACAACTTACGGTAAACACACGTGCTAACCTGGTTACTGAAGATGACTTCAATAATCTTATTATCAAATCAAGCGGGCCACAAACTGTTAAGGTAAAAGATATTGGCTATGCGCAACTAGGCCCTGAAAACCTTGAAACAATAATGAGAGAGTCGGGGCGTCCTATGGTTGGACTGGGAATTGTACCCCAACCCGGCGCTAACTATATTGATATTGCGAAGGAGTTTTATAAACGCCTCGACCAGATTAAAAAGACCATACCGAAAGATTTTGTGGTGGATACCGCATTAGATACTACTGTAAATATCAGCAATTCTATTTCTGAAGTTGAAGAAACCCTTGCTATAGCTTTCATTCTTGTTATCATTATTATCTATCTTTTCTTCCGTGATGTACTTATTGCCTTACGTCCGCTTTTAGATATACCTGTATCACTTATAGGAGCTTTCTTTATCATGTATGTTGGTGGCCTATCTATCAATATCTTAACATTACTTGGTATTGTATTGGCAACAGGGCTTGTTGTGGATGATGGTATAGTAGTAACTGAAAATATTTATAAAAAAATAGAGGATGGCATGGATCCTATGGAAGCCGCGAAGAAAGGGTCAGAAGAAATATTTTTTGCTGTAGTATCAACCTCTATTACCCTTGCAATAGTTTTCCTTCCCATTATATTCCTTTCAGGATTTACCGGAAAGCTCTTCCGTGAATTTGCCATTGTGGTAGCCGGTGCTGTGCTTATTTCAGCATTCGTATCACTCTCACTTACGCCTGTATTGAATGTTAAGTTAGCCAGGAAGAATCATAAAAAAAGTAAATTCTACGAACGTTCAGAGCCCTTTTTTGAGGCTATGAACAATTGGTATAGCAATATGCTGCATTCGTTTATGAAGATACGGTGGGTTTCCTTAATTATTATTGCTGCTTGTGTTGTTATTATAATATTTATTGGAGGTAGCCTGCAAAAAGAACTTGCGCCTTTAGAGGATAAATCGTTAATGCGGGTAACGGTTACAGGGCCTGAAGGTGCATCATATAATTTTACCGATACCTATATGGATTCGGTTAACAATCTTGTTCAAAATACAGTACCTGAAAGAAAAATATGCCTTACTATTACTTCGCCTTCATTTACCGGTTCAGGGGCATTAAATACCGGTTATTGCAGAATTGTGTTGGTACCGCCTGACCAGCGAAAACGGTCGCAGAATGATATTGCCAATATGCTCACCTCTCAATTACCACGCTTCCCATCGGCCAGGGCAATTGTAGTACAGGAGCAAACTATAGCTATTGGTTCAGGTAAATTTGCCCAGCCTATACAATTTGTAATTGAAGCACCCACATTACAGGATCTGCGAAATGTTGTTCCTGATTTTTACCAGGCAGTAATGAAAGATCCTGTTTTTAAATCGCCTGATATAAATCTTAAGTTTAACCATCCGCAACTTGATGTTTCTATTGACAGGAATAAAGCCAGTGATATGGGAGTATCTGTCCGTGATATTGCTTTAACCATGCAGGCATCCCTTAGTGGGCAGCGCTTCGATTATTTTTACATGAACAACAACCAGTATAAAATAATTGGCCAGTTTGAGAATGGTAACAGGACAAAACCGCTCGATATACAATCTATGTATGTAAAAAGCTCTAAAGGCAACGCTATACAATTAGATAACCTGTTACATATTAAAGATACGGCAAGCCCTGCCCAGCTATATCACTACAATCGTTTTGAATCAGCCACCATATCAGCTACTCCGGCAGCCGGCAAAACTATTGGCGATGGTATCGACGAAATGAACAAATTAGCAAAAACAATAAACCCCAGAACAAAGCAGGCCTATTTGCCTGGTAGTGTTACTACTGAGCTTTCAGGCGCTTCGCGCGATTTTGTGGAAAGTTCGGGCGACATTGTATTCGCTTTTATACTGGCCCTTGTTCTTATATACCTCATTCTGGCTGCCCAGTTTGAAAGCTTTATTGACCCATTTATAATAATGCTTACTGTTCCGCTGGCAATGGCAGGTGCCTTGATTTCATTATGGTATTTTAATCAAACACTCAATATTTTCAGCGAAATTGGTATAATAACGCTAATTGGGTTGGTTACTAAAAACAGTATCCTTATTGTTGAATTTGCCAACCAATTGCAGGAAAAGGAAGGATTACCATTGAGAGAAGCGGTTATTCAATCTGCTATATCCAGATTCCGCCCTATACTTATGACAACATTGGCGATGGCATTAGGTGCCTTACCAATTGCTTTGGCATTAGGTGCGGGGGCTACAAGCCGTAAATCGCTGGGAATAGTAATTGTAGGCGGACTAATGTTTGCACTTGTATTAACACTATTTGTTATACCTGCCATTTACACGTATATGGCACGCCCGACAAAAAAACATGAACCTACTCCTAATGCATAACTATATGGCATTTATGAAAAAATATAGCTTGTTATTTGCTTTCCTTGCCTCAGGCTTAGCTTCTTCAGCACAATCATTTCTTTCGCTTGATAGTGCCATAGCCATAGTCCTTAAAAAGAACTATAATATTCTTATAGCCCAAAATAATTATCAAATAGCTTCAAATAACCATGCACCGGGTGAAGCAGGTATGCTACCCGATATTTCACTTAATGCAGGGTATAGTGGTTCTAATAATACCATAGACCAAAAGTATAGTACCGGTTTAGAGCTTAACAAAAGTGATGTTGTTTCTTCGACTTTAGCTCCGAACATAGGACTAACATGGACACTATTCGATGGAACAAAGATGTTTATTGCCTATGATCAATTAGGACTTTTAAAAGATGAAGGAATGCTATATGTAAAGGAAGCCATGCAAGATAACATTGCGGCTGTTATACAAGCATACTACAATATAGTTCAACAAAAAGAACTCCTAATGGTATTGGATTCAAATATGGCATTGTATAAAGAAGAAATGGATATTGCCGATGAACAGTATAAAATCGGTACAGGCTCTAAACTCAATTTTTTGCAAGCTGAAGTAAGTTATAATATTCAGCGTTCGGCCTATTTCAGGCAACAGGTTAGCATTACCAACGCCATAGTTCAACTAAACCAATTAATTGAGCTTCCGGTTGAAACCTCATATATGGTAAGTGACTCTATTCCTATGAATAGAACATTAGTTTATGACAGTTTGAAGAAGAACATGATAGCCCAGAACCCTTCTTTAATGTTATCTCAAACCAATATTAAAGTAGCCGAAAATAGCTTGAAAGAAGTAAATGCTATGCGATTGCCTACTTTAAACCTTGGACTTAGCTATGGCCTGTCTCGCACACAATCTAATGCAGGTTTTGCTCTCCTTAACCAATCGCAGGGTATATCGGGTGGATTGACATTTGGCTGGACAATTTTTAATGGCTCTATAATTAACATCCAGCATAAAAATGCTGAAATAAATGAATTGAGTGCTAAGCTTAATTTTAGCCAGGCGCAATTACAAGAAAATGCTGCACTATTGGTAGCATACCAGCAATATGAAGATAATATTAAAATATTGAAAATGGATGAAGATAATTTCCTTATTGCAAAGGAAAATGTGTACGTGGCTCTAGAACAATTCAGAATAGGTACAAGCAATATAGTTCAGTTACAACAGGCACAAACAAGTTTTGCTTCAGCAGGAAGCCAGGTGGCAACAGACAGGTATAATGCCAAGGTAAGCGAAACACAATTGCTTCAATTGGCAGCTCAACTGGTAAAGTAATTCCATTATTATTACTGAAAATAAAAAAGCCCCGCAAAATGCGGGGCTTTCCTTTTGAATAACTCTATTAAATCAATTTGCTTCTAATGCCTGTAACTATTTGTTTCAGGTTCTGAACATCATTTAATGATAGTCCGCCATCGCTTAGTTTCGAAGAGGCATCGAACAAAGGCTGGAGTTGGGTAAGCAAGTTAGCACAATCAGGGTTGCTGGCTTTATAATCAGTCAATACCTTCTGCAAATAACTGAATGCATAAACGTGGCTCCATATTCTGCTATATAAATCTTTGTTCTTATCATTCTTCTCATCTTTTACAAGATTAGTAGCAATGTATAAGCCTTCTATCCAGCCACCCGCAAATATTATAGTACTGGTAGATGCGCGTTTATTTGAATATAGTTCTTTTTGAGCCCTGTCAAAAGCAGTTTGAATAACAATATCAATTGAATCCTTGTTTGTTGTAGCACTCTTAAACTGATCCATAAGCTTTTGGTCGTAAGCAGAAGTAATACCTAAACCCTGAGCGAGTTTACCAACTTGTATTAGATAAGAAGTAGCTTGCTGCATTTGGTTGTAACTGGCAAGGTAACCCATATCGGCACCATATATACCCATATTTATTGCCTGTGCAAAATTACCCGAGTAACTGCTGGCTTTATCAGGTGTGTTCAGTATGGATGAATTAACCTGGATACCTTCCTTCACCAACTCTTTAGATATTGCGGAAGGTGCAGGAATATTAGATAAAATAAGGTTAAGGTTACTAAGGGTACCCGATTTGGTACTATCTTTAATTACTTCATCCTGGGGCATGGCAGGTCCATCATTGCTCTTACACCCTATCACTCCTGTCATTACTGCTAATGTAAGGGAGCCAAAAACCAACAAATTCTTTTTCATGTGATAATACGATAGATTAATTCTGTCAAAAATAGTAGAATTTGTTTAAGTTTAACATTAAGCCAAAGAAATATTTTTTCTAAAATATTCTTGTTACGGAACAAAATTATTATTTATCATTGCGACCTGATTTTTGTTTTTCGATAAAAATATCAGTATCTTTGAAAAGCTTGATTTTATAGGCAATTTAGAGATTATACAAAAGAAAGGAGTTATATATATATTTTTTTTCTAGAAAAACAAGAGCATAAAAAATTTTTTATTTGAAATGATTTGCTTTTTTTTGCCAGTATTAAATTATCGCACGAAATAAATTGTAAAATATATTCAGTTAAAACTATCATACTTCTGATCAACTAATGGAAAAAACGCACGTTAAAGTTTGGGAACACTGTCTTACGATTATCAAGGATAACGTGACACCACAAAGCTTTAAGACGTGGTTCGAGCCTATTAAGCCAATCAAGTTAAAAGATAATGTACTGACCATACAGGTGCCCAGTCAATTCGTTTACGAGTACCTTGAGGAACATTACATAACTTTACTTAAAAAGGCTATTAAAAGAGAGTTAGGCTCTGATTCACGCTTAGAGTACAGCATTGTTATGGAGAATACCCGCAATGCTAAACCTTACACTGTAAAAATTCCTGGCTCTAACAAGCAGGCAGCAAAAGGACAACCTGTTAATATTCCTATTGATCTTAATAAGAACCCTATTCGTAACCCGTTTATAATTCCCGGGTTAAAGAAGGTAGATGTTGCACCACAGCTTAACCCGAATTATTCTTTCGAGAACTTTATTGAAGGAGATTGTAACCGTCTTGCACGCTCTGCCGGATTTGCAGTAGCGCAAAAGCCGGGTGGCACATCTTTCAACCCGCTCTTTATATATGGTGGTGTAGGCCTGGGTAAAACTCACCTTGCACATGCTATCGGCTTAGAAATAAAGAATAACCTTCCTAATAAGACTGTTCTTTATTTATCATCAGAAAAATTCACTACCCAGTTTATTGATGCTACCAAGAACAATACACAAAACGATTTTATCAACTTCTACCAGATGATAGATGTGTTAATAGTTGATGATGTACAGTTCCTGGCTAAAAAAGAAAAAACACAAGATGTGTTCTTCCACATATTTAATCACCTGCATCAAAACAACAAGCAACTGGTATTTACTTCCGATAAGCCTCCGGTAGAAATTGAAGGTATGGAACAACGCCTGCTTTCGCGCTTTAAATGGGGCCTTGCTGCCGACCTGCAAATACCGGGCCTTGAAACACGAATAGCTATACTTCAGCGCAAAATATATACCGAAGGACTTGACATATCGAGCGATGTAGTAGAATATCTTGCTTACAGTATTAACAGCAATGTTCGCGAACTTGAAGGTGCATTGATATCATTGGTTGCTCAATCTTCGCTCAATAAAAAGGCTATTACACTGGAGCTTGCCAAGCAAATGATTGACAAATTTGTGAAGAACACTGCCCGCGAAGTTTCTATTGACTATATACAAAAGGTAGTGTGCGATTACTTTGGCTTGCCTATTGAAATGATCAAGTCAAAGACACGTAAGAGAGAGGTTGTACAGGCTCGCCAGATAACTATGTATTTTGCCAAAAGCTTTACCAAATCATCACTTGCAAGTATTGGGCTGCAATGTGGCGGTAAGGACCACGCTACTGTGCTGCATGCATGCAAAACAGTGAACAACCTGATTGATACTGACAAGCGCTTTAAAGGCTATATACTTGAACTGGAAAAGAAAATTACCCTGAGTAATTACCAATAAAAATAATATTTAATATACAGATAAAAAGAGAGGCCAAATGGCCTCTCTTTTTATTTACGTATAGATCATAAGCCTATTAAGGCTATTGGTTAAAGTGGCTTTCCTTGTATAAGCCTGAGGACTACTGCTATTACCGCTATTACAAGCAGAACGTGAATGAGGCCCCCTACTCCGTAGCCGATAAAACCGATAGCCCAACTAATAACCAATATTACCGCGATAATATACAATAGATTTCCCATGATTTTTATTTTTTTATTTTAAACGTTACTAATTAAATAATTCTCAACAACCATAATATAAGTAAGATCAATGCTATCAAAAGCAGCAGATTGATTAAACCACCAAGGCCAAAACCGCCTGCTATAATTGCAATTAACCAAATAATTAAAATAATAACGATAACAAGCCATAAAAAACTTAATGCCCTGCCATCATCCCTGTCAGCAGAATTGGCAATTACATTCGGCGCTTCGAAAGATGCTTGCTTGTCTTTTGCAGCATTGCTTCCGGCAAAACCAACCTTATTTATTGGTAGTGTTTTAGTAACTGTCTGTAAATTAGCTTTAGCTTCTTTTTTACTATTACTAAATATGCCCAAAGCATTATTTTGCTTATTGCTTTGCGGCTGTATTTGGTTTGTGGTATTTCCTTCAACCGGGGCCTGTTCAGATATCGAAGGAGTTTGTGTCTTCACCTGGGCAGTCTTTTCCTCTGCATTAGGAACTGCTTTATTGTTCCTGGTATAATCAATATAATAACCATTATTATAATGGCGCTTTGTTATTGAAAAGTTTGAGCCGCAGGAAGACAGCAGAACAGATGCTACTATACTTACCGAGAGGTATTTAATTAGATTTTTCATAGTTTGTTTTTATTTAATTGTGAATTAATTTTCACGCGTCAAAGGTGCATACCTTCCAACCTTTATGCATTACAGATCTGTACGCTTTAGTTACATAAATTACGTTTATCTGTTTCCATTACATTTTTGTCTGGCAGGCATAAAAAAAGCGTTGCTGAATATGCAACGCTTTTAATGTTAAAATAAATGGTTATTGTTTAACTATTATATTTCCTGCCAATGTAACGGCACCTATTCTTGCAAGAGCCCTGCCATCAAGCGATGCTCCTGTATCGAACGAAATGGACTGCATTGCCATAATAGTCCCTTTAAAAACAGAAGTAGTTCCAAAGGTTGCAGAGCTGCCCACCTGCCAGAATATATTAGATGCTAGTGCACCTCCTGCAAGGATTACTTTACGGCCAGAAGTAGCAGTTAGTGTAGATGCTATTTGAATTATAAATACCGCACTCGCGTTTCCCTTTGCATCAAATGTAAGGTCGCCGGAAGATACAGCAAGCGATGATGTTGACTTGTAAAGCCCCGGAGTTAATGTTAACCCGCCAATATTACCGGATAATGTTACTATATCAGTACAAGTTCTGCCTGCAGCATCATTATATGCTGAAGTCAGGTCAAGCTTTGCCTGGCTCGCTATTGGGCCATTGATATATTTTGTTCCATTTAATATTCCCGGAGGAAACCCGCCTACAGAAGTACCCGGGCTAAGGCCAAGATCGCCTGTAATATTTGTCGCTCCTGTGCTTGTAACATCTGAACCTGCAAGAACCGCCATAGTAGAGGCGTCAGTGCCAAGTGATACCGAAGCTTGAGTAGTAGCTTGAACAGGTATCACAACTGGGTTTGTGCCGGTTGATGCGGCAGGAGATGTATTTGTTTTGGTACATGCGGCCATTAAAACAACCGATGCAATTGCAGTGGCGGTTATTGCTTTTAACTTTTTCATTTTCTTTAAATTTAAGTTGCAAAATAATTTTTGCATCAGTACAAAGGTGCGGCAATACCGCTCTACAATTACTACACAACCTTCGGAAAAGCTTACATCATTCACGTATCAGAAAGGGGAAAAAAGAAGTTTATGAAAGGGCTACATCCTTTCCATATACCAGCTAAGTGTCTTTTCCATTTTCTTGTAATGGAAAATAGTAGTAATGATCTTTTGTAAGCGGGTAAAAGCGGTTTCGCTTTTCACCACATAGTCAAAAGCCTTATGATGCATGCAGTTAACTGCAACATCTATTTTATCCTGTGATGAGAGCATTACAACTGGGATATCGGGATTAAATTCTTTAATTTTATCTAACGTATCAACTCCATTCATGGCATTTTTATCAATACCATTAAGGTGATAATCTAAAATGATAACATCAGGGGCTTTTGACAACTCAGCAATACAAAGCTCACCACTTGCGAATGTTTTAATATCAAAATCAGCATGTTCTAAAAATTCAACTTCTAATGATTTTAAAAACAAAGCGTCATCATCTACCAGGAAAAGCCTTATTTTATTTTCATTTTTCATACTTTGGCGTTTTTAATCATATTAAACTCCTCTGTCAATTCTAAGCATGCCTGGGTACAAATGTCCTCAAGCTGTATAACCAAACCAGGTATTCCATCTGTTTGCTTTTGTGTGCTCGCATATTCCTGAACTTTTTTTGCCATATTCTCAAAATCAATACTAATGCCCATTATTGAAAAAGAAGGAATCATTTTATGCACTGCTGCATATACCGATTCCCAGTCCTTATCCTGGAAACCCTTTTTCATTGCATGAACCAATGGGGGTGTTTGCTCCAGGTAAACCGAAATCATTTCCATCATCAATTTAGGATTAGATTTTGTACGTTGCATTAAATAAGCCATATCAATACATCTTAGTTTCTTACTTTGATTCTTTTTATTTTCAGTATCCCCCACAGGAAGAAGAAGAGGTTTTTTTATCAACCCGATTATTTTACTGTATAGTACTCTTTCATCAATAGGTTTTGCTATATAATCATTCATCCCAACTGCTTTGCATTTTGCCAGGTCAACAGTAGTTACATCGGCCGTTAAAGCTATTATTGGTATTTTAGAATGCATTGTGTTACGTATGTATTCGGTAGCTTCAAACCCATTCATCTCAGGCATCTGCAAGTCCATCAAAATGATGTCATAATTTTGATTCTGTAATTTTTCAATTGCTATTTTACCATTAGCCGCAATATCACGCTCAAACCCGAAATCATCCAATAATGTTTTCATAAGTAATTGGTTGAGGGTAATATCCTCTACAACCAATATTCTTATATTCTTTATTTCCTTATCGAGCTCCAATAATTCAGGCTCCACTTCAAATTTACCTTTTGCTTTTTGAAAACTAAGAGTAAAACTGAATGTTGAGCCTGTACCTATTTCGCTTTTCACTTTAATAACTCCGCCTTGCGATTCTACCAGTTGTTTAACAATAGCCAGTCCTAAGCCTGTGCCCCCATATAACCTTGAAGTTCCACTTGATGCTTGTTGGAAATTCTCGAAGATCTTTTCTATCTTATTCTGTGGTATTCCTATTCCGGTATCTGTAACTGCAAACTCAATAATTGCATTATCCTCATCTTCACTTATTAATTTAACAGCAACTACTATTTTCCCTATAGTGGTAAACTTAACTGCGTTACTAACCAGATTCAAAATAATCTGGTGTAACCGTACAGGGTCACCGATCAATACTTCCGGAATTTTGCTGTCGTATTCCTTCACCAACTCCAAATTCCTTTCCTGTATCTTAGTTTCAAATAAATGCAGCATTGCCGATATAGACAGTGCCATTTTAAACGGAGATTGTTCAAACGTCATTTTACCAGCATCAACCTTTGCAAGATCAAGTATATCGTTAATAAGTACAATTAGCGCATCTCCGCTCATCTTTATCGCGGTCAGGTATTCGTTTTGCTTTGCCGAAAGGTCAGTTTTCAATACTACTTTTGTGAACCCTATAATAGCATTCATAGGTGTACGTATCTCATGGCTCATGTTCGACAAAAACTGCTGCTTAGCCTTAACTGCATCTTCCGCTATCCGGGTAGCCTCCTCAGCTATTTTTGTAGCACTTTCGGCTTTACTTTGGGCTTCTTCTGCAAATCCGGTAGCCAATTCTGCAACCACTTTGGCTTCTGTCAATTCCTTTTCAATCCTTTTCAATCCGGTAATATCTCTTGCAACTATAACTGCTCCAAGCACTTTTTTATCTAAATCTTTAAAAACTGAACCATTTAATAATACATCCGTCAATACACCATCTATTATGGTTAGCGGATAATTTAACACAAACCCTTTTTTAAAAACTTCTTTGAATATATTAAATGCTTCTTTTGTTTCTACAAAATAATCAGTAAAATTAGTTCCGATAATCTTACTACGGGCTTTATCAGTAGCCTTAACCATTGCTTCGTTCACATCTGTAATTATACCTTCAATATTAATAGTAACCAAGGGGTCCAGGGTAGCTTCTATTAAGCTTCTTGCATATTGGGACTGCTCCTGAGCTGTTTTCATTTCTTTCTTATATAAAGTAAAGGCATTGTTAACTTATTGTACCATTTAAGTTCCCAATCTCTTCTATCGGGCTTCGTTTCTTGTCTTTCATCTGCTTAAATTGTGTTGGTGTAAGGCCTGTAAATTTTTTAAATTGATTAGATAAATGCGCCACGCTGCTATAATTCATTTTCCAGGCAATTTCAGTAATATTCAGTTCATCGTACATCATTAATTCCTTTATCCTCTCTATTTTATGTGCAGTAATGAATTGGGCAATTGTAGTTCCCTGTACCTCAGTAAATAAGTTTGACAGGTATGTATAATCGTACTTTAATTTTTCGCTTAAATAATCAGAGAAATTTGTTTTAATTATTTCATCCGAATGATGTATCATTTCAATAATTGCGTTCTTAATTTTTTCAATCAGCACCCCTCTTTTGTCATCCATTAATTCAAGACCCGAGCTGTGTAAGCCTATATTCAATAATTTAAGCTGCTCAACCGACATCTCTTCCATCACCTCTACTTCTCCCAAATCCACAACCATAAAGTGCAAGCCAAGCTTCTTCAGCTCTTCTTTTACTGCCATTTTGCAGCGGGCACTTACCATATATTTAATGTACAGTTTCAAATTCAGGAGATTTATTAATATGAACAAAGATGCGTTCATTTAACCTTAAATACCTTACATAAGTACTCCGAATAGTTACACAAATCACATATTTTACACTTTAGCTTATAATAAACATATATGTCATTGAATACTTATACCTATATATAGCAGGTTAGTAACGCGTTAAGCGTTATTTCAGGAGTAAACAAAAAAAGACAGGCTTTTAAGTTCCTGTCCTTTGTTGTGGCCTATTAAATGATTTTGTACTATATTTCAAATACTCCTTTGTCCATTTAATTGGAATTAATTACACTGTTTGCTCCTGACCTTGCTTAATAATGTCAATAACTTCTTCGCGGTTTTTGTTCAGCTTGGTTTGTACACGGCCCAACATTTCAGATTCTTTGCCGGTTTCCAGTTTCAAATCTGAATCGGTAAGTTCGGTAAACTTAGTTTTAAGTTTCTTTGATTGATCTTCCCAATTGCCGGTAACTTTAAAAGTTTGAGAAGGTTTGCTTTGGGTTGTTTCTGAAGTTTTGTTTTGTGTTGCCTCAGGGGTTTTAATCTGAGTTGCTTCTGTTGTCTTGTTTGGGGTTTCCATTTTATTTTTTAGATTAAAAGATTAATAATTAATACGATACAAAGGTGAGGGCATTTCATGTTAAAAGCTTTATATGTACTTTAAACAATCTTACATGTTTCACTCATTTATATATGTTGCTTGAGAAATTTCATGGTGCATTAAAACATATTTCATTTAATAAGCACACGGAATTAATTATAAACTATTTTGTGGATATAATATTTACGAACGAGGCAACTACCTGTAATAAAAAACCTGAAAATATTAACAAGAAGAAGATTATTGCTTTTTTGTCGTTGCCTTTATTTTTCTGGTTGGTGGCTCCAATAATATCATTTATCTCACTTTCCAACTCATCAATTTTCTTCTCCAGGTTAAGATTGCTACTTGGGTTACGCCTTAACACTTTAGTTTCTGATGTCTTCTGCAGGCCTATTATTTTTGTTTTGAATATGCCAATTGCACCTACAATATCAAAAAGCAGTCCCGCAATATTCAGTTCGTATGCCAGTACCATTTCTCGGCTTTTAGTATCGTTAAAATTTTAAGAAATATTCAAGGTTATTTCACAATAACTACCAGATATTTTGATATACTCCAGAATAATCCAGGGTATTTAATGATCAATGAATCTGACTTATGATTATTGGTAATAGTATAGGAACTTGCAGGATGGTTGGTTACCAGTTTTTCAAACTTGCTCATAAATGGTATTACGAGTAATTTCTCCATGTCTGCTTTGGTAAAATACTGTGTATTAAAGTTTTTCTTCATTTCAGTGGTTCGGCCTATTCCGGCAAACCCGCCTTCCTTGGTAATAACACCATTCTTTTTAAATTCCTTAACAGTTCCTATTGAATAATAAACTGTATTCATTTCATTTGTCATATCAGTAATTTTACCGTTTAGCTTATTAATAACAACCATACTATCATTGAATTGTTTAATAACGGTCACAAGCGAATCATTCATTTTAGCAAGCTTCCCTTGCAATACAGTTATCATTGAATCCCTTTCTGCCAGCTCACTTGAAAGATGCCCTTCCAGTTTCCGCAGTTCTTTATTTTGACTATTCACTAATTTCAATTTCCTTTCCAATGAGTATATTTCTCTATGGTATTTAAGCAACTGAATATTTATACTCCTAATGTCGCCTACAATACTTTTCTTATTCTCATTGCCTTTTGTGTTTATTGACAATATGTTTTCAGCGGCTTTTATACTATCAAGATTATCCTGTATCTCATTCATTGATTTTACATAAGCTATAATGGATGAATCCTTCTGCGCATTTTCATTCATTAACGCAGAATCATTCATGCTCAGTGCCTTAATTTGCTTTTCTTGTTTATCGCTACAGCCATTAATAAGCAGCATTGCTATTGAAATGTATACTAGTGTCTTCATCTTTTTTTTATTTAATCGTGAAATAATTTTCACGGTGCAAAAGTGATTTACCTGGCATCAGGAAACATTACAAAAGCTCAGGGAAATGTTACACAAATCACGTATTTAATATTCCCCTGTAAGAATTACTTATACATTTGTAATTATTGAATTTACTATGAATAAGAAGATAATAATGGTTTGTCACGGAAATATCTGCCGTTCGCCATTAGCAAAGTTTTTGATGATAAAGAAACTGGAAGAAAGGAAAATAACAGGCATTGAAGTCGATTCTGCCGGCACATCTGCTGTACATGCCGGAGAAGCACCCGATGCACGCACCATTGCCAATGCCATGACCCATAGCCTTGATGTTTCTTCTAACAGGGCAAAACAATTCAGAAGTACTGACTTTGCAAAGTTCGACCGTATATATGTTATGGATAGCGCGAATTATGCTGATATAATGTTATTGGCAGAAGATGAGAAAGATAAAGACAAAGTGAGGCTGTTTCTCGATGCTGCTCATCCCGGCTCAAATGATTCAGTACCTGACCCATGGTATGGTGATGAGAAGGGCTTTGATAAGGTTTACCATATAATAGATAAAGCTGCAACTACTATTGCAGACAAAATTAAAAAGGGAGAATTACTCCCCTGATTTGATGAGTAATATAGTTAAAGGTACTTTATATCTCATACCGAGTTTGTTGGGCGATTCAGTAATTGAGCGCTCTATACCTAACTCCAATAAAGAAATCATACAATCGTTGGATGAATTTATTGTAGAGGACCTGCGCAGTGCACGAAGATTTCTGGTAAAGATGGCAAGCAAACCAATCGACTCAATCTTATTTCATTTACTTAACGAACACACTTCATCAGGACAAATACAGCCCTATATTGATGGCCTGCTAAAAGGCAAGAATGTTGGGTTACTGTCTGATGCAGGCTGCCCGGGCATTGCTGACCCGGGAGCTGAGGTAGTCAGGCTTGCGCACAAACATGGTATTAAAGTGGTGCCACTGGTTGGCCCATCCTCTATCCTGCTCGCCCTTATATCATCGGGCCTGAACGGACAAGGGTTTGCATTTCATGGTTACTTACCTAAGAAACAGCCTGAAAAAGGATTGAAAATAAGGCAACTTGAAACAGCCATTTATAAAGAGAACCAAACCCAGATATTTATAGAAGCCCCTTACCGAAACGACGCTTTGCTGCAAGATATACTAAGCACCTGCAGGCCTGAAACCCTTCTCTGTATTGCTTCCGATATCACTTTATCCACCGAGTACATTCACACAAAAACAATAAAGGAGTGGCGTTCTGAGAAACAAAGCTTCAACGATCATCCGACAGTCTTCCTCATCGGCAGGTAGGCTTTTACTACTCCAATACTTTCAGCAGTCTTTCAGTTTTAATAGTGGTAGCACATTTAAAATGGCCTTTAGGGCAGGCCTTATATCCGTGCAAGCCACATGGGCGGCAATCCAACTTTTCTTCAGTTTCAATTATAAACGATTTTTTAGAAAGCGGCCCAAAACCAAATACAGGAACCGTTGAACAATATACTGCCGTTACCGGGGCATCCATAGCTGAGGCTATATGCATAGGTGCTGAATCATTTACATAATTCATTACTGCATCATTTATTAATGCCGCCGACTGAAGGAATGATAATTTACCGGCAAGGTTCTTTACTTGTTTATTCTTAGTCGACTGAATGATTTGATTACAAAGCTCGATATCACCGCCAGCGCCTAATAAGTAAACTTTGTATTTACTCTCCAGTCTATCTAAAAACTCTATCCACTTATTGGCAGGGAACTGCTTGGTAAACCATACCGATGAAGGCGCAACACATATATATGGCTTCGCTTTGTACAGGGCGACCGATTCGTAATCAGTAGGCTGAGGATATAACCTTGGCAATTGCATTCCAGTATCAGTAAACGAAGCAACTAACTCCAGGTTCCTTTCTACTTCATGTTTACCATCACCTATAATATGCTGCACTTTCCTTGTATAGCAGAATGAGAAGGGGTTCTTATCAAACCCAATCTTTTCTTTCGCACCCGAAAGGAATGTTACCAAGCCCGAGCTACCAAAGCGATGAAGGTTTATTACCTTGTCATATTTAGCTTTCCTTACTTCAGATATGATGCGGGAAAGCGCTGAGTATTTACCGGCCTTCTTATCCCATACTATGACATTATTCAGATAAGGATGTTTCTCAAATAATGATTCATTGCCTTTGCGGAGCAGGAAATCAATTTGAGCATCGGGAAAATGCTGGTACAGTTTTTCTACAACCGGTGTTGCCAGTATTACATCACCAATAAATGCTGTTTGAATAATAAGGACTTTCAAAATCTTTTTAAATAACCATAACCGCCCATAGGCGATATTATTTAGAACCTGGTTAGCTTATATGCTACACCTATGTTAGCCAAATAGTCAGGCATACCTGAATAACTCAATTCGAGCCATATTAGTATCTTTTTAGATACTGCATATCTTCCACCCGCAACTACTCCGAACAAGATACCCGGGTAAAATTCATGAGAATTATATGTTCCCTGGTTTGTGGTCGTAGATGATGACATAGAAGTAAATGTAAAACCAAATATCAAGCCTCCATATGGATCAAACTTATCGCTGCCTTTAAAGTGGTAAAGAGGCCTGCTTGCTAAACCAAGGTAAGTTGCATTCACTTTATTATTAAGATTACCCGAGCCCAAAGGTTTTCCAAACGGATCAATAATGTTGTACGGTATGTTATTACCGGTATACGATGCACTGGCAACAGAAAAGCTGGCGCCGATACCAAATTGTTTAGCAAACTTATGTTCGTATGAAAGCATAAAGCCAGGAGATGTTGTACCGGAATAATTTGGCAATAAACTGTACGATACACCGGGGCCTCCTAAACCACCGCCATAACCAACGCCCAACCCAAAAATATCCATTTCATCGGCGGGCGATGAACCGGCGCTATTCCCTGAAGCTTCCTGCCCGAAAGAAACGGACGAGAAACCCACAAATAATAAAACTAAAAAAGGTTTAAAAAAACCTTTGTAAATCTCACGTGTAATAGATGTCATGACTTCAATATCCTTACAAAATTAACATTCTTTCCATACTGGGCAATTTTGGGCATTTTGCAGTTATTCACAAAGCCTTCTTAATTACTCTCTATTCCTTTTAAAAAAAAGCCCGGTTTCCGATGGATATCGGAAACCGGGGCTTCTCATAAATTATAAAGCGATGCCTGACTATTACATCATATCGCCCATTCCGCCGCCCATTGGTGGCATGCCACCTGCTTTCGACGTTTCTTTTTCTTCTGCCAATACGCATTCGGTTGTTAACACCATACCTGCAATAGAAGCTGCGTTCTCTAAAGCTACGCGGCTAACTTTGGTAGGGTCAATAACACCTGCTGCAAAAAGGTTTTCGTATTTCTCGGTCCTTGCATTGAAACCGAAATCTCCTTTACCTTCTTTTACCTTTTGAATAACCACTGAACCGTCAATTGTGCCTGAGTTAGCTACAATCTGGCGGAGAGGTTCTTCTAACGCGCGGCGTATAATAGCAATACCGGTTGTTTCATCTTCGTTGTCGCCCTTCATCTTTTCAAGTACTTCAGCGGCACGAACGTAAGCAACACCTCCACCGGCAACTATGCCTTCGGCAACAGCAGCACGGGTAGCGTGTAATGCATCGTCAACCCTGTCTTTCTTTTCTTTCATTTCCACTTCCGAAGCAGCTCCAACGTATAATACTGCAACACCACCTGCTAATTTAGCAAGGCGTTCTTGTAGTTTTTCCTTATCGTAGTCAGATGTTGTGTTCTCAATTTGAGCCTTGATCTGGCTGATACGTGCATTGATGTCTGCCTTTTTGCCTGAACCGTTCACTATGGTTGTGTTATCCTTGTCGATAGTGATCTTTTCAGCACGGCCTAAGTATGAAAGGTCAGCATTTTCCAGTTTGTATCCGCCATCTTCCGATATGAATACGCCATTGGTCAACACTGCAATATCCTCAAGCATAGCCTTCCTTCTGTCGCCAAAGCCCGGAGCCTTAACAGCAGCCACTTTCAACGAACCCCTCATTTTGTTTACTACTAAGGTAGCAAGAGCTTCGCCGTCAATATCTTCAGCAATAATAAGAAGAGGATGGCCGGTTGCAACGGTCTTTTCCAGTATAGGAAGAAGTTCTTTCATAGAAGAAAGCTTCTTTTCGTAGATAAGGATGTAAGGATTATCCAAAACCACTTCCATCTTATCGGTATTGGTTACAAAGTAAGCCGAAAGGTAACCCCTGTCGAACTGCATACCTTCTACAACTTCAACAGTTGTATCGGTACCGCGAGCTTCTTCAACGGTAATAACACCTTCTTTCTTAACTTTTGCCATCGCTTCAGCAATAAGCTTGCCAATGGTAGAATCGTTATTGGCAGATATAGTAGCAACCTGCTCTATCATCTTGTTGCCTTCGCCAACCGGTTTCGATTGTTTCTTCAGGTCAGCCACAATAGCTTCTACAGCCTTGTCAATACCGCGCTTCAAATCCATTGGGTTTGCACCTGCGGTTACGTTCTTAAGGCCAATTGTAATAATTGCTTGTGCCAAAACGGTAGCGGTTGTAGTTCCGTCACCTGCTATGTCAGCAGTTTTAGAAGCTACTTCCTTAAGCAATTGAGCGCCCATGTTTTGTACAGGATCGGTCAATTCTATTTCTTTAGCAACGGTAACACCATCTTTAGTGATGATAGGTGCGCCAAATTTTTTGTCAATAATAACATTGCGTCCTTTTGGGCCCAATGTTACCTTAACTGCGTTTGCCAACGCGTCTACGCCTTTCTTAATTGCGTCGCGGGCATTCAGGTCGAAAATTATGTCTTTAGCCATTTTTTATTGTATTTATTGTTATTGATTTAATTTGATGATTTGATAGTTTGGTAATTTGATAATGACAAATTGGTTCTACAATCATCAAATTATCAAATAGCCGAGTTACCAAATTGGTTATTATTATTCAAAGTATCCTAAAACGTCATCCTGGCGCATAATCAGGTATTCTTTACCATCTATGCCAATCTCGGTGCCCGAATATTTTCCGTAAAGTACTTTATCGCCTACTTTTAGGGTTACAGGCTCATCTTTCTTTTTGCCCGGGCCTACTGCCACTACCACTCCCTTTTGGGGTTTTTCCTTAGCAGTATCAGGTATAATAATACCACCCGATGTTTTGCTTTCTGCCTCAGCAGCCTCAACCAATACGCGGTCGCCCTGAGGTACGAAGTTTACTTTTTTTGCCATGATTTTTTTAGATTTAGAATTGTTATATTAATGTTTAATTAGTTCTCTGCTTCGTATACTGTCAATTTCTATGCCAAGTGCTCAGAGGTGCCATTTTTTCACTTGGGAACGCGAATCTATGCCAAAAAAGCATAACACCTGCCAGCTTTGTTTATTTATCTATCGCTTTTAGTTAAACGCCTCATAATCACCAAAATTTGTGGGTTGACACTTTTGGGGCATTTATTTTTGTAATTCATTGATAATTAGTAATTTGCAATTTTAAAACACCCCAAAAGTGTCAACCCGTGTCAACCCGTTCATATATGCCAAAACATTAAAATAGATGTCGCAGCAAACTGAGCCGGAACATAATCTATCCTTTACTCTTTCTGTTTTCATTCCTATATAAATATGAATAAGCGGCTAAAGATGGCAACGGCGAAGCCCTCGCGAACCCCGTAATTTTAAGTTAGATTATCAGTGAGCAAAATTAAACATTTTATTTATTATTGGGTTTAAAATGTTTATATAGTTTTCAACAACCCGAAAACACATTTCGTTGTAACCTATAAATTGATTATTATAATTCTTATAGTTACATTTGCTACACGCCACTGAACCATACATGACACTAATACTCATTACTCACTAAATTAAAGGCATTATGAAAAAACTTATCTATTTGTCAACGGTAGTACTTTTATTTATCTGCCAAACCACAATTAATGCGCAACGTTACTACGGATATGAAAGCCACTACAAGAAAGATTCGACATATTTTGAGGGAACACGTTATGCCGTTACTGATTTGTATAAATTGGGAGATGATCATAAGATCAGGTTAAAAGATGGCGATTCATACGGAGACAGCACCTGGTTTAAACATAAATGGATAAGTAATGAAAAATATAACAGTGTATATTACTTTGAAACTTCTTTTATGCCTGGCTTTGTTTACCAATATTATGTACCCAAACGCTCTGACTCTGTAGGGGCATATTCCGGCCTTGCAGTAGAATATCTTTTTTATGGCAAGGTGCATAATAACGATGATGATGGGCCAAGCCATGCGCGCTTTTATGGAAAAATCGGGTTAATGAGCAGTACTAAAGAAAACGAACGGTCTATTCTTAATATGTCATTAGGGCTAACCCTATCTCTTGAAAAAAATCCTGAACGGGTGTTCCTTGTCCCTGACTTTGGTATTGAATCAGGTTGCTTTGTACAGAACAAGCAAGCCACTGCATACGTAATAGCAATGGCCGGCATACAATTCTACGCCATGAAAAATATGTTTGTAGGAGCCAATGGTGGTTATATGTACACCCTTTCAAACATATATGTATGGAGTGGTTATTATGGACAAGTCAATGTAGATTTTTCGTTCTGGTGATAGCCGGGGCATGCTTAATGCTCTGATTATAAATCTCTCATAACAATATATTTCTCAATTCTCATCCACTCCTTCCATTGCAGTAACTCCCTTTTGTTATTGGTATAGTAATTATAGAAATACTTGTCCCCCGTTTGTCCCCTTTCGCCTTATTTACAATTTGATATTTTTGGGATGTATTTTGGCGGTAAAACCAACAAAGTGATCATGTCTAAAATTCTACTGTTAAGCCATAAGAAAGATTTTGCAAGCAAAGTGCTTAAAGCGCTTTCTGACGAAGGGCATAAAGTTATTCGTGAGCTTAGCAGTCCTGAAAAATTTGATTCGGGCTATTTAAAGCGTTATGACCTCCTGATATTAGACCAAAACTTTCTTTTGCCCGATAATACCCCCCTGATACTATTAATATCGCAACAAATAAAAACCGCTACCGATTACCCGCCAATCATTATGCAGGTACCGGAAAAATTCTCGAATCATGAAATTTACCCTGAAGTAGATCTATATGTTACTGAAAAAGTGAAGGGTACTGAATTGGTTGAAATGGTAGAAAATGCACTGGAGTCAAGACAGTATCTGAAGGTCGGCTCACAATATCATCATGCATCTACCTTAGATGACCTGAATGATTTTTTCAACCGTGAATTAACTGCCCGCGACCGCGAGCTAAGTTCGTATACCATGCTGATGATGAAAAAAAACAGTGAGCTGTATTATATTCATTCATGCCTTGAGAAAATGAATACAGCCAATTTCACCGACAGCGTTATTGAACTGAAGAACACCATCAGGCGGTTCATGAATGAAGATGAACGCATTGAATCGTTCTTCTCTTATTTTAATAAAACTCAACCCGATTTTATTGCTAAACTTGATAAAATAGCTTCCCTTTCGCTTACCGATAAAAAACATTGCGCCTGCCTGAAAATGGGATTAGATAATAAGCAGGTAGCTGTCTTATTCTCTATTGATCACCAAAGTGTAAAAAAAGCGCAGACACGCTTAAAGAAAAAACTCGGGCTTGCTGAGTCACAATCATTACGGGAGTTTATCAATAATGTTTGATGACTCATTAAAATAGCCGCCGGTATATGGTAACAGACAAGGAAATATTAAAAAAAATTGAAAAACATTTTCAATGGCTCACCGTTAACGGAAAGCATATTCTTGCCATTGACCTGAAAGGTACAACAGAAGAAGAATTTATTGCCTGCACACAGTATATGCGCACTGTAACCTTCCAGTCTCCCTTTGATGAAATACGCGCTGTTATAGACCTTACCGGTATAAAATTTACTCCGCGTATGGTTTATTATGCCATGCAGGTAGCTAAATACGGAAGTAAAAAAGTAACGCACAAAGCAGGTATTGGAATGGGGCCGGTTGTATTGGCACTGTACCGTATATCTCGCATGCAGGGCAATAGCACCAGGTTATTCAACACCTATGATGAAGCCTTGAAATTCGTAAGCGAATAAACAGAATTCATTATTAATAATTAGTGTTGTCCACTTCTTGTCCCCCTTATTTCATAGGTGTTCTTACGTTCAGGTAATAGTTTTGCTGCAATAAATCAGTAACGCTATCCCTGAATTTGTAAAACTCCCAACATGAAAAAAATTAACTTGTTAGTATTTGCTTTGTTCTGTTTAGGAATAGGAACAGCTAATGCTCAATTTGCGGACCTGCATGATTTTGGCGTCGGAAATCCTAAAAGTTCATTAACTCTTTCTGTTACAGGAGACACCTTATTTGGGATGTCAAAACTTGGAGGCACACTTGGTGGAGGTTGTATATTTTCAATGAATAAAGATGGAAGCGGGTACCAGGTACTGCATAGTTTTATTACAACTGATGGCGAATTTCCTATTGGTAATCTTATCCTTTCCGGAAATATATTATATGGTATGACACCTTACCTTGGTGTCATTTTCTCCATTCATACCAATGGAAGCGGGTTTAAAGTTTTGGCAGAAATAGGCAGCGGACCTGAAGGCTCATTAACCCTTTTAGGCGGTAAGTTTTATGGAACAAAAAGTCAGGGAAATGGTACTATTTTCTCGATAGATACCAACGGAAGCGGATTTACAACGCTGCACACCATGGCTACCCCTGTAATTGTTGGCTCTAATTTAGTTGGCTCATTAACCGCTTCCGTTACCGGAGATACCTTGTTCGGAATGGCTACATATGGAAGTACCGGATATGGTAATATCTTTTGTATACGTACCGATGGGAGCGGATACAAGGAAATGTTCGATTTTAGCCTTTTAACCGGAGCATCTCCACACGGTTCATTGATCCTTTATAATGGTTTGTTATACGGAATGACATATTATGGAGGGATATATGGAGGAACATCCGGAGGTGGTACTATTTTCTCCATCCATACCGATGGAAGCGGGTTTACAGTGCTGCTTAATTCCGGGGCTATTGTTGGTGGCAGCAACCTCTCGGGTGGTGTGGCAGATGCTAGTCTTGCCTTTGGCTCATTAACGGCTTATAATGGCTTATTGTATGGAATGTCAAGCGCGGCAGAATCGAGTTATGGAAATGTTTTCTCTGTGCATCCCGATGGAAGCGGATATACTGCTTTATGGGAATTCTATCAATACCCGATTACAGGTGGAAGCCCACAAGGTAATGTTGTAATTTCGGGAAACATGTTGTATGGTATGGTTGGCGTTGCTACTGCCGGTAGTGGAGTGGGCGAAGGTTATATTTTTGCAGATACATTGTTAAATACAACCGCAAGTGTGGTAGCCAATGTAAGTTCCAGCGGAGACAGTGACGGCATTGCAACCGCAAACCCGACAGGAGGGATGCAGAGCCCCTCTGGAGACGGTTATTACACTTATTTATGGTCTGACCCAAATGCACAAACTACCGATACTGCCATTGGGCTGGCAGCAGGCACATATACTGTAACAGTAACCGACTGGGCAGGTTCTGTGGTTTCTGCAACGGTAACCGTACCAGCCAATTCAGGCTTACCTATTGGCTTACTAAGCTTTGACGCACAAGCCGCAGGAGTAACGGCAAAACTTACATGGGCGACAGCCACCGAAATAAACAACAATTATTTTACGGTTATGCGTAGCAAAGACGGATCGAACTGGGAAAATATAGGGACCATAAAAGGCGCAGGCAATAGCGATAAAACAATTTATTATTCTTTTATAGACGATAATGCTGCCAACAAGGTAAACGGAAATGGAACACTCTATTACCGTATTAAGCAAACCGATTTTGACGGAAAATCTGAAACGTTCGGTGTGAAGCCTGTCAAATTCCAATCCACAGTTTCAGCACTTACCATTTACCCTAACCCGGTAACAGATAATTTAAACATTCAACTGGGAAAGAACGACAATATTACCAGGGTGGAAATAATAAACTGCATGGGGCAAACTGTATACAATGCAAATCAATTAGCTCCGGGAGGCAATATAAACACCAGCCAATTGACAGAAGGTGTATACCTGCTGCGTATAACAACGGAAAACAATATACAGCAACAAAAATTTATTAAAACACGAAGCAACTAAACACAACAAATATGAAGGCAATTTTAAGAATAGTATCGGGCAGAAATGAAAATGATATTCGCAGAGTGGCATTCTGGATAGGTCTCATTTTTTTATCCTTCCTGCTTTACAAGTTTTATGCATTGTCGGTTACAGACCTTTAAAATTTATTACCGTTCACTCTCCAGGAACACCATCTCTCATTGGTAGCCGTTAGGCCCCATTGGGTACCGTTCCATACTTCATCGGTATAACTTATCTTGTTATTTGATACCATTATACCCGTATTTTGTATAAGCTTTTAATAGTTAAAGAAGCATTTTAAAGAAATTGATAAATATCAGGTTTCATGAAACCAATTTAATGTAGTTTTGTTCTTGCGGGGCAGCCCTTGAGTGGTGGGGTAAAGCATTGTATCTAATATAATGTAATGCCCCGCATTTTTTTTCAACGGTTTAAAACAAATTAAATTTTCCTGAACTTCGGTATTACTCGTGAGGGCTTCGCCGTTCGTTGATCGATATTCAAATGGGTTACTGCTTGCCCGGGACCCCATCTCTCATCGGCTGCCATGGCCCCCATTGGGTACCATTCCATACCTCGTCGGTATAACTTGTTTGATTATTATCGGCATCGAAGACATACGTCCAACGCTCGCTGTTCACCCACTCTTTCCCGTTCCAGTTTTGTGCTAATTGGCTCGTGTTATTACCCCTGTCATCATAAGTATATTTAATTTGCCTGCTGTTCACCCATTGCTCTCCGTCCCAGGTTTGTGCTAAGTGCACATCATCCTTAAAAAACTGTTGCGACTTATTTACCCACTCCGTACCATTCCAGGTTTGTAGTAATTCGCTGGCCCTTTTATTATTGGTATCGTAAGTATAAAAGTACTGTTCCACATTCGCATAACCAGAATCGTGCCGGTATTGCCTGATAAAGTTTACCGGGTTATTCTGCTTATCGTATGTAAAAAAACATTGCCAGCCATATTGGGATATGGAACTTAATACTTTATGGTGATCGTTATAGGTAGCTGTATTAATGCCAATATTTTGCCATTTAATAGCTCCTGTTCTATATCACTTACCTTATTATCATGGGCATCATAGGTCATAACATTTCTAAATCCGTTATGAGGTGCCGTAGTATCAATACGTCCTTGTTGGGCTAAAAGGCTTTTTGCAGCCAGAATCAAACAGCATAGTATAACAATAACATTTCTCATAATACGAATATATATAAGCTAACTGAAGGTAAGATGAAGATTTGCCTATAAATGTTTTCGCCTGATTATTCAGCAGATAGCTCCTTCAATAAGGCAGAGAGGTAAGTTTCTGCTTTCATTGGTGTCGGCAAATGGCTGATTATATTGACAAATATCAAATGCCATGATATAAATCATACACGTTTACTGTGAGTTATCATGCTTAACCGGTCGGGGGTTGACGAGTTTTGAAAAACAATCACTAATACACATTTTAATACTTACCCTGATATGAAGAAACTTAACGTAGCTGTTGTTGACGATGATGAAAGTATGCACGAGATACTTAAGGATCTCTACGAAAACTCCAGCATAGTAAATATCGATCGCACTTATCTTGACCCAGCGAAATTCATTAAAGAAGCCCCCGTGATCAATTTCGACCTTTGCCTTTTAGATATTAGCATGCCGGGAATAAATGGTCTGGTAGTGGCACAGGTACTTGGCAATAAACCTTATATTTTTATTACCGGCAGCGAAGACAAACTAAAGGAAGCCCTTAACTTAAAACCTATTGATATTGTAACTAAACCGTTTAACAAGGAGAGGCTTGATTACGCATTTGAAAAAGCATACAAACAGATAGGCGATAAGATAGAATACGGTTTATTTAACATAGCAGAGTGCAGCAAAAAAATAAAACTCTATTTACCCGATTTTTTATACGTTACAACCGATGAGGTTGACTCACGCAATAAATGCCTTATTATGAACGGGGGAATAAAATATACCCTGATGGATTACAAACTGGAAGACCTGATGTTGGCTGCCCCCCATTTGGTTAAAGCTAACAGGCATCAATTGGTAGCCATGCATGCCATACATGAAATTGAACATGACACACTTACATTAAAGAATGCAAAACCAAATGGCATACCCGGCGAAATTACCCTTAGCCCCATATATAAAGAAGCGTTACTTAAACTAATGTTTCACAGACAATTATGAGTAACGCTGTGGAATTAAAAAAAACATTCAGCGACCCCGAACATCTCTTCGAATATGTTGATGAAGTGTTTTTTTCAGTCGATATGAAAGAATACCGGGTATTGCAAATGTCGCAGGCATGCGAAAGAATGTATGGATATACACAGGCTGAGTTTATAGGCAATATAAATTTATGGAAAGAGGTAATACACCCTGATGATAAACATATTATTGAAACCAACGACGATGAACTGTTAAGTGGAAGAATGGTTTTTAACCAGTACCGCATCATTCATAAAAACAAAAACATAAAGTGGATAGAAGGAAAAATAATTCCTACACTTGATAATGATGGTAAGTTGGTTAAAGTAGAAGGTATTGTAAGAGATATTACTGAACGAAAAAGTGCCCAGGAGAAAGTTGTTCAAACAGAACGCCTCCTTTCTGAAGCACAGTACATGGCCAAAATAGGAAACTGGAACGCCGATTTTGTTACGAATGAAATTTTCTGGTCGGAGGGCCTGCGTAAACTTTTTGGTGTAAGCTCCGATTTTCCGGCCAGTTTTATAGCTTATATAGGGCTTATTCATCCTGAAGACAGGGACAATGTTTACAAGCAAATTACCGATACCGAAACAAAAGGAAAATCATTAGATATTGAGTATCGCATAGTACGTGCCGATGATGGAAAAATAAGCATATTACATACACTTCTTCATACCGTTAAAAATGAAGAAGGAAAACTTATACGGGTTTACGGAATATCGAAAGATATTTCGACGCGTAAAATAACAGAAGCCAAAATAGAACAACTGAATATGCTCATTTACCAAATGAGCCATGACCTGCGCGGCCCGATCAATTCAGCAAAAAACTATATATACCTGGCCTCGGTTAAAGTAAATGATACAATAGCGCTTGATTATATTGACAAAATACACCGCTCGTACCGGAAGATAGAAGACCAGCTGATGTCGTTACTTAACCTGCAACGGGTAAACCGTTCTGAGACCACGATGGAAAAAATTGACCTGGAAGATACTGTTGAACAGATCATACGCTCTTTAGATAATATACCCGGGCTCATGAAAGTAAAGGTTTCAACAGATATTAATGTAGATGGAGATTTTTATTGCGATAAACAGTATTTGCACTCTATTATTTACAACTTATTTAATAATGCAATTAAGTACAGAAGAGATTCACCCAATTCATTTATTAAAATAAATGCAAAAAATACCGATACGGGTATTATTATTACCATAGAAGACAACGGCACAGGTATGAATGAAGAAGTACGGTCGAAAGTATTTGACATGTTCTTTAAAGGCGACCCCAGAGCCAATGGTTCTGGCCTGGGTTTATATATTGTAAAAAAACTGGTAGAAAGGCTAAAAGGAACTATACAGGTGCAAAGCGAACCCTTGAAGGGAAGCACTTTTACCATTAAGCTGCCTAATGCAGGCGAGGCTTTATAAAATCAGCAAATATTTTACAACACCATTTACCTGTTTGGTTACATACGTTACCCTGGTTCGTTACATCATCAATGTATATAGTGTAAAGCATGCTGACATTTGTTCCGGCATTATTAACAAATTTCAATTGGCTACTGAAAGATGTAATATGTGTAAGATTCTCTTTTAATGGCATAATACTTTATAAATCGAATGTCATCACTTTTGTTCTCTAATCATGAACTGATTATTTAAACTACATATATGAAAACTAAAACCCTCTTAAGTATCTGCTTATTTCTTGGATTAATAATTACCACAGCGGCACAAGTAAAAGTAGGTAACAACCCAAACACAATTAATACAAACTCCTTATTTGAGCTGGAGAGTACCAACCAGGGATTTTTGGCGCCGCGAATGGCACTAAATAGTATTAATGCAGTCGCTCCGCTTTCAGGCACCGTTCCTGCAGGTATGCTTATTTACAGTACAGGCGGAACTGTAGCCGATGGCTTTTATGTTTGGAATGGAAGTAAATGGCTGGCCATTACTACATCTGCCAACACAAGGACAAATTACGTGCTGGTAAAATCCGCTTCCGATTTCCCGGCCCCGGTAAGTGGGGTTATAACATTAGTTGCAGGAACCCTGTACGAAATAAATGGCACAATTACACTTACAAATAAAATTGACCTGAATGGATGCAAAATAACAGGGGCCGATGGGTTAAATGATAAATTAGTTTACACAGGCGCTTCAGAATTATTTACAGGGGCAAATACAGGAAGTGTTCTATCACTTACTCTATCAGCTCCTGCAGGAAGCTTATTTAATATAAATGCAAGTGGCGCCATCAAAAACCTGCTGGTACAAAACTGCAACATGATTGGTTGCAATAGTTTAGGAACAATACAAAGCGTGGGTGGTAAAGTTTTTTTTTCCAATATTGTCTATTTTGCCAACACTAATGGTATCACTTTTCAAAACGATAGTGTTGTTGGAATATATGATAACTTTTGGGATATATCTAACCATAATACTTATGAAACCTTTACAGGCAAGTTTAATATAATACAACTGCTGGGTGGCGGGCGTAATGTAAGTTCAACTAACACCGCAACCGGTATAAATGTTTCGGGTATAAGCTCTATAGCTAATGGCTCGCTTAAAATGCTGTTGTATACAGGAACGGGCACTTATTCTATAGGTACATTTACAGATAATTGGGAAGTTGAATCTATTGGGCTAAATACCCAAAAAGATGATGAGGCCACTGGCAATTTTTATATAACAACACCTGCTGTAACAACTTTTACTGCCAACAACACTCCAACCAAAATACTTGGAACAACTACATCAACAAACCTGTTTAGGGTTACAGCACCTACAAATAACAGGCTAACATATACAGGAAGAAAAACTCAATCATTTATAGTAACATGCTCTGTATCCTTTACCTCAACCGGAAACAATAAGAATTATTCGTTCTTTATTTTTAAAAATGGGGTTCAGCTACCAGAGTCGGGGGTGTTTACTAAAATAACCACCGGCAATGACGAGCAAGCCGTACCTGTTTTATGCACTGTGCTCCTTAACCCTAATGATTATATTGAGGTTTGGGTAGAAAATAATACAGATAATACGGGTATTACTGCTCAAACCATGAACATTACAATAAAATAAATCATGAAAAAGATAACCACATTAATCTCACTTGTTCTAAGCATTGGTGCATTGGCACAAAGCCAGTTTACGAACAATGGCAATTTTACTATTCACAACGGAGCTAATATTTCCTTCTTTGGTAGTTTTATCAATAACGGTTCTTTTGTAGATTCGGCAGTAGTAGTTAGTATTAGTGGCAACGCAGCTCAAAATATCGGTGGCACAAACACTGTTACCTTTAACAATCTAACACTTAATAATACAAGCGGAGGAATAACACTGGCCACACCTGAAAATATCAGAGGTACACTGACACTCACCGGCGGTATTTTAAAAACCACAGCAACTAATATACTCACACTTAATGCAGGAGCAACATCAACAAGCGGCAATGCAACATCATTTGTTGATGGGCCAATGGCAAAAAAAGGGAATACTGCTTTTGTATTTCCATTAGGTAATGGTTCCACCTGGGCAAGGCTTGGTGTTACTGCTCCGGCTACCATTACAAATACACTTACTGCACAATATTTTCATAGTGCTTACACCAACACAACTTCCTTAAATGCTCCGCTTGCCAATGTAAGCACCATTGAATTCTGGACACTATCGGAAAGCGTTGCGGGTGATGCGGTAAATACAACGTTATACTGGCAAAATGCGTTAGCAAGCGGCATACAAACATACGACACCACATTACGAATTGCACACTTCAATGGTACTGCGTGGGAGGATAAAGGCCATACTGCAATGACAGCAGGGAGTGCAGGTAATATTACTTCTATTCCGGTTTCCAGCTTCAGCCCATTTGCTTTTGGCTCCACGAACGCGGTTTCAAACCCCCTGCCAATTGAGTTATTATCTTTTCAGGCACAGTTAAACAGCCAGGGCATGGTAGACCTAACCTGGTCTACAGCTTCAGAAATAAACAATAAGGAATTCACTATTGAGAAGACAGTTAATGGAATCGATTATGATACTGTAACCAAAATAGCGGGTGCGGGCAACAGTACCAAAATTCTTTATTATAAAGCAGTTGATGAAACACCATATACAGGCACATCATATTACAGGCTTAAACAAACAAACTTTGACGGGCAATCAACCTATTCTGAAATACAAACCATAAATATAAACCCAAAATATTCTTTCAGCATCTACCCCAACCCGGTACATTCAACATTATTTTTGAATTATTATTCGCAAATAACTACAGTAGAAGAATTAGAAATAATTGACATGGCCGGCCATATTGCCGGCATTTATACTACCGGGTTACAGAAAGGCAATAATACCTTTCAGCTTAATATTGATTGGCTGGCAAATGGTATCTACTTCCTGAAATGCAGCAATGCCAATGAGTTTACATATTTGAAGTTTATAAAGCAATAATCGCAAAAACTATAACCGCTTAATCTATTACGCAGTTTTAGCAGTTCATTACACAGTTTACCACATCTCACTACATAGCCAATAAAAAGGCCCTTTCCCCGAACTACCTTTGTTTTGTAATTAAATAAATACAAACTAATTAATGCAAAACGCCATGAAACCCTACCATCACATCAACGCTTCTGCCAGGCGTACAAGCTCAGCCCCACCTTATACAGGGATAGAAAGCACTACCAATTACACGAGAGAAAAACCGGTATACTCTATTGCCAGAGGTTTTAAAGCAAGCAGCCCTATAGACTTCCACCAGAACAATTACATAGCACAAATAGAAGAAATTATAAAAGATAAAAATGACAGTTTAACTTATGCTAAAACTTTACAGGATGCTATTATCCCCTGCAAGGATAATTTAAAAAATGTATTTCCTGAATCGTTTGTTTACCACTTACCCAAAGAAATAGTTTCAGGCGATTTTTGCTGGTTTGAAGAAGTTGGCGACACCGTGTTTCTGGCTGCCGCCGACTGCACAGGGCATGGTGTGCCAGGCGCCATGTTGACCATGGTATGTTGTGCTCTCTTAAGCAAAGCAGTTGTTGAGTATGGCATTAAAGAACCCGGTAAAATACTCGATAAAGTAAGAGACATGGTGCTTCGTGCTTTTAATGGATCGGAAGTGGATATGAATGACGGAATGGATATATCATTATGCGCCATAAATAAAAAAACATTATTAATTGAATGGAGCGGTGCCAATAACCCATTACTCTATTTCCGTAACGGAGAGATGTTTGAAATTAACGGAGACAAGCAGCCAGTAGGCAGATATGAAAGGTATTTACCCTTTACAACTCACACCCGTCAATTACACGAGGGCGATACGCTTTATATGTTCAGCGATGGTTATATGGACCAGTTTGGAGGTACCAAGGGAAAAAAGTTTATGTACAAAAACCTGAAACAGGTTTTTACAGAGCTTAAACCGGTCAACATGCAGGCTCAAAAAGAGATACTTGACAATACCTTCCAGGAATGGAAAAGAGATTTGGAACAAGTAGATGATGTGCTGGTTATAGGAGTGAAACTATAAAGCAGGTAACACCTTGGCTTTAGCCTCACCAAAACCTATACGTACATTATCATTTTTGGCATAACCCTTAATAATAACTGTATCGCCGTCCTGCAAATATTTACGTTCTGTCCCGTTAGGGAATTTTATAGGATTCGCTCCACCCCAGGTAATCTCTAATAATGAACCAAACGAATCAGGCGTGGGTCCGCTAATAGTACCCGATGCCATCATATCGCCCACATTTATATTACAACCATTTACAGTATGATGCGCCAGTTGCTGGTCCATAGTCCAGTACATATACTTGTAGTTCGATGTACAAATTTTTAATGCATCTGTATTTTCAGGTTGCAGGTAAACTTCTAAATTAATATCTACTGCTGTATTGCCCGGTGCATGCTGCAAATAAGGCAAAACAGGTGTTTGCTGTTCAGGCGCTTTTACACGGAAAGGCTCCAGCGCATCCAGTGTAACTATCCAGGGTGATATGGTTGATGCAAAATTTTTGGCAAGGAACGGGCCCAGTGGCACATATTCCCAGCGCTGTATATCTCGTGCCGACCAATCATTAAACAATACCATTCCAAAAATATGATCTTCGGCATCTTTTGTACTTACAGATTGACCAAGCTCAGTTGATTTGCCAATTATAAATGCCGTTTCCAATTCAATATCTAATGCTTTTGTCGGGCCAAACACAGGTGTTTCGGTATTGGGTGGAGTCATTTGTCCTTTAGGGCGATGAAAATTTTGCCCGGATACAATAACAGAAGAGGCTCTGCCATGATATGCAACAGGCAAGTGCAACCAGTTTGGCAACAGTGCATTCTTCGGATCACGGAACATAGTACCTACATTGGTAGCATGTTCTTTACTCGAATAAAAATCGGTGTAATCGCCAATTTTTACAGGCATTAACATTTGCACATCAGCTACATTAAAAAGACATTTCTTCCTTGCCTCTTTATCATCTCTTAACTCAGGGTTATCTTTTCTGAATATCTCCGAAAGCCTGTCTCTCAATGCCCTCCATACAGGTTTGCCTAACTCAATAAATTCATTTAAGTATTGGGTACTGAATACTCCCTCCGGCAAATTCAATGAAGATAAATAACCTATGGCCTGCAATGCTTCAAGGCTTATAACTGTATTACCAATTATGGTTACCGGTCCCCCCAGGTCTACCTCTGCCAAGTCTCCTCCTATGGATAGAATTTCACCTTGCCCGTTATGTAATAGAGAAGTTAAGGCCCCTACCCCAAAAGGCAAATTTTGAATAGGGAAATCACTGTTGGCGGGAACTTCAATCCACGATTGTAAACCTGGGTCATTAGCTTTTATCATAAGGCAAATTATTTACGGCAAAAATATCAATATAGTGGCAATTCGTTCTAATTTCAGCCCCAAACCCCTAAAGGGGCTTAAAAGTCAATATAGCTGTAACTTATTTCAAAGCCCCTTTAGGGGTTTGGGGCTTACAAGTGCCATTTTATCTGTATTTTTGAAGTAAGAACAATACTTATACAACAAAGGTGTGTGGCATAACGGGTATTTTTACCCATACTGAAAACGCAGAAAACTACAGGGAGGCATTAAACAAGGCTATTTCCGCTTTGCACCATAGGGGGCCTGACAATGAAGGAACCTATTTCCATGAACATGCCGCACTTGGGCAGACACGCCTTAGTATTATAGATACCAGCCCGGGTTCGAACCAACCATTTTACAGCGCCGATAAAAGATATGTACTGGTTTATAATGGTGAGTTTTTCAATTATAAAGAGCATAAAGAAATATTACAAAAGCAAGGAATTTCATTCCGCACCAGTGGCGATACGGAGGTTTTGCTGCAATTATATATAACCAAGGGAGAAGCATTTTTAGAAAATGTGAATGGCTTTTTCACACTTGCCATTTTCGATACGCACGAAAAAACATTGTTTATTGCACGTGATAGGTTCGGCATAAAACCTCTCTTCTACTCCACCGATAAAGACAAGTTCATTTTTGCATCGGAAATGAAAGCCATGCTGAACTATCCTATCAGCAAGGCAATTGATAATTCATCATTACTACAATACCTTCAACTCAATTATATACCTGCCCCCGATACTATTTTAGAAAGCGTAAAGAAATTTCCTGTAGGGCATTATTGCAAAATAAAAGTTGGTGAACCTGTTTCATTCAAACCATTTTGTAAAAATGCATACCCTGCAACTGAACCCATAACTGTCAGCTCGTTTGAGGAGGCGAAGAAAACGTATTACAATTTATTAGATGATGCAGTGCAAAAGCGCCTTATATCTGACGTTCCACTTGGCACATTCCTTAGTGGTGGATTGGATTCCTCAGCGGTTACGGCATTGGCGTCTATTCATAAGCCCGACCTTATGACTTTCTCCATTGGCTATAAAGATGAGCCGATGTTTGATGAAAGCAGATATGCAGAAATGGTGAGCAAAAAACTGAAGACAAATCATCATGCCTTTATGCTCGATAGCGATGATCTGTACAATGAACTCTTTAAAGTACTTGATGCTATTGATGAGCCTTTCGGAGATTCGTCTGCTATACCCATGCATATACTTTCGCGCAAAACCAGGGAGCATGTTACTGTTGCACTTTCGGGCGATGGCGGCGATGAACTTATGGCTGGCTACAACAAGCACCGGGCTGAATATAAACTACAACATGCCGGTTATTACAAAACACTTACTACAACGGCCCTGCCTTTTTTACGCATGATGCCTCAATCGAGAAACAGCAAGCTGGGCAATATTGCCAGGCAAGGCATACGCTTTGCCGAAGGTGCTAAAATGAATGCAGCAGAAAGGTATTGGAGATGGGCATCAATTGCAAAAGCAAATGAAGCTTTGGAATTATTAGCTCATAAAAAAGGAATCCTGGAGACAACTAACAACATAAGAAAACACGAATTATTAAAAGGAATAAACGACGATTTTAATTCGCTATTATTTACTGATGTGCAATTGGTATTGCAAAACGATATGTTGGTAAAAACCGATTCAATGAGCATGGCTAACAGCCTTGAAGTGCGTGTGCCCTTGATGGATTACAGGCTGGTGAATTTTCTTTTTTCATTACCAACAGAATACAAAATAACAGCCGATAGCCAGAAGAGAATATTAAGAGAAGCGGTTGCACACCTATTACCCGAAGAAATTCTTACCCGTAAAAAACATGGCTTTGAGGTGCCATTATTAAAATGGTTCAAAACCGGATTGCGCGATAAAATTGAAACTGTATGGCTTAACGATACGTATATTGAAGAACAGGGGATTTTTAATCCTTCAGCTATTAAAGCATTAAAGCAGCAACTCTTTTCAAACAACCCGCAGGAATCGGTAGCAAGAGTTTGGGGCCTGATAGTATTTCAGCACTGGTACAAAAAACATTTACAAAATTTATAAATGGCATACCGGGTACTTAGACTTATAAACCGTTTTAACCTGGGTGGGCCAACCTACAATGTAACCTATCTTACACGTTACATGGCACCCGAGTTTGAAACACTTTTGGTTGGTGGAACTAAAGAGGAATCGGAGGCCAGTTCAGATTTTATACTGGAACAAAATGGAGTTAAACCGATTATTGTAAAAGAAATGCGGCGCTCTATTAATCCCATGAACGATATTGCTGCGTATAAAGAAATCAAAAAACTCATAAAAGATTTTAAACCTCATATTGTACATACACACGCTGCAAAAGCCGGTGCATTGGGGCGTATGGCTGCATTCGCGTGCAAGGTTCCTATTACCGTGCATACTTTTCACGGGCATGTGTTTCACTCCTATTTTGGCAATATTCAAACAACAGTTTATAAAAACATTGAGCGCTATTTGGCTAAACGAACTACTGCGTTGGTTACATTAAGCGAAAAACAAAAACATGAACTTTCAGCCATTCATAAAATAGCCCCGGCAGATAAATTTCATATTGTTCCGCTCGGGTTCGATCTGGAGAGGTTTTGGGCAAACCAGGAATCAAAAAGAAAGCAATTCAGAGAGCAATATGAAATTGCTGATAACGAAATTGCCATTGGTATAATAGGCAGGCTCGTTCCTGTTAAAAACCACAGGCTTTTTTTAAAGGCCTTTCAATTGGCAAAAGCTAAAACAACCGAAAAAATAAAAGCCTTTGTTATTGGAGATGGGGAACTGAAAGAAGAGCTAATGGAATATTGTAAAGAAATAGGGCTTTCATTTACTTCGCGTACAAATCTGCATGCAAATGCCGATGTTTTCTTCACTTCATGGATAAAAGAAGCCGATATTGCTACTGCAGGGCTAGATATTATAGCACTTTCATCACTTAACGAAGGCACTCCCGTAAGCCTTATTGAGGCACAGGCAGCAGGCAGATCCATAATTTCGACCCAGACTGGCGGAATTGAAAATGTGGTAATTCCTGAAGTAACTGCCCTTTTATCACCGGTAAACAATGTTGAAGCATTTGCAGAAAACCTTATAAAGCTTTGTAATGATAGGGTTTTAAGGCAAAATTTGTCAGAAAAGGGCAAAGAATTTGTAATGAACCATTTCCACTATACTTCTTTAGCATTGAATATGAGCAACTTATACCGTAAACTCATAGAAGATAAACATATTCAGGCATTATGATTTTTAGTACTTTTGGTACTTCTTATCAACCTAATAGATTTTATGAGGAAGTTATTGTTTTTGATTTGCGTGGTTACTTTAACCGGCTGTTCCTGGCTATACCCAAGTATGATGTTAAAAACCCCACGCAATTATCCATTTGCTAAACTTAATGATTCTATATCGAGCACTGACTATAAAATATCAGCAAACGACTTCCTTAGCCTCAGGTTATATTCACAAGATGGATTCCGTTTAATTGACTATACCAATATCGTTGATAACTCATCCACCGGAACCCCTTCCTCAGGTGCCGGATCAAATAACATACAATATCTTGTTGAGCCCGATGGAACAGTACGGCTGCCTGTTTTGGGAAGAATACCTATTGTAGGACTTACCATACGGGAAGCCATTCAGATGCTCGAACAGAAGTTTTCGCAATATTATATAAAACCATTTATTATACTTTCAGTTACAAACCGCAGGGTTATTATATTTCCGGGAAATCCGGGCACTGCAAAGGTTGTACCTTTAGTCAATAACAATACCACTCTTATAGAAGTCCTTGCCATTTCAGGTGGTATTACTGAAGATGGGAAGGCAAAAAAAATAAAATTAATACGGGGTAATCCAAATAAACCAAACGTTTATATGATAGATTTATCTACTATTAATGGCATTAAAGATGGGTGCACCATTTTGCAGGAAGGTGATATAATATATGTCACGCCTCAAATCAGACCGGTAGGAGTTGCCCTAGAAAGGCTTACCCCGACACTTAGTCTCATATCTACTGTATTGTTAACCATTACATTGCTTAAAAGCGTCAAAGTATTCTAATGCAAAATACAGCTCCGGAAAACTCGCCTATACCTCCAAGGCAACGCAAACCCAAGAAGCCTTCTTCCATTAACGAAGAATTCGACTTGTCATTATTCATTTTAATTGCTCAAAAAAAATGGAAATGGGTTGCAATTGTTTTCCTCAGCGCTTTTGTCATTACAATTCTTTACTTACGTTACGCACAACGTATATTTGAGGAAAGCAGCACCATACAAATTAATTCTCAGAATAAATCGAACATGATTCTTGGTTCAAATACCTCTTCACTTTTTCAGTCACCTGATGAAGAATTGGCTCAATCGGTAGAACTGATCCGTTCACCTCTTTTTCTGGAAGAAGTTTTCCGTTCACTTCCTAATATGAATGTTTCTTATTTTACGGAAGGTACCTTTAAAAATGACGAACAATATTTATCCGGGCCTTATCATGTCGATTGTGATAGTATTGCTTCAAAAAAATTACTGAGTCAAAAAATCTACATACGCTGCTTATCTTCAACATCAGGCCAGATCACGTATTCAAAAAATGGGAACAATGAAACGATTCCATTTACATCGGGCAATTGGACCACCACACCAGACGGGAACCTGAAAATAATTATTTTAAATTACAGCCTGCTTGAAACTTTACAGGGCCAGGTAAAAAAAGATGCCTGTTTTTTTATTATAAACAGTCCTGCCCAGTTAGCCAGGCAATACGCACCAAGTATTACTGTAAAAGTATTGAATCCGGATGCGCGTACCTTACAAATTTCGTGCGAAGATTTTAATGATTCAAAAGCCGCAGACCTGGCAAATTCAATAGCAAAAGTTTACATACAACATTCATTAAGCAAAAAAACGGAGAGTGCCCAAAGCATTTTAAGATTTGTTGATGAACAATTACAATATGAACTTGATAAAATACGGCTTATTGAATTATCTCTCGACTCTTTTCCAAGCAATAACACAATAAATACTGCTACAACTCCCGCCCAAAGTGCCTTTGCAATAAATATGACTCACCTCTCAACCCTTGAGGATCAACTAACTGCTTTGGATTTGAATGAAAAGATACTATCGCACCTGGTTAGTGAAATAAGCGCCAAACAAGATATTGACCCTACCGAATTATTGATTTTACTAAGCGGGAGCAATGTAGGCGACCAGTTGAAAGACTACCTGGCCGAACTGCGCCGAATGATGGTTAAAAAGCAGGATGCAGGCTTTGACATAAAGCCTGATAACCCAAGTGCTGTAAATTTTGATAAGGAAATAGATAATCAAAAGAAGCTGATAATGCTTTGCATTCCTGTAATAAGTGAGAAACTCGAATCACAAAAATCTGATCTTGAAGGTCAAATTAATCATATAAAAGCTCTTTATCCTGATAAATCAACCGGAACAAGTATTGATTTCATGAGATTGCAAAGGCTCTTTAGCATTAATGAAAAATATTATGATGCGTTACTCGAAAAAAAGACCGAATACCAGATATCAAAAGCCGGGTATGTAGCCGAAAGCCAGGTACTTGAAAATGCTACTGCATCTCAAATACCGGTTTCTCCGCAAAAAACCCTGAGTTTTACCATAGCAGTAATTGCAGCGTTCGGTATAAGCATTGTAATTCTTTTGATCATCTATCTTTTTTATAATAATATTTCTTCACTTGAAGATATTGAGCATATAGCTGAAAGTCCAATAACATTGCTTGGCGTTGTGCCATTATATACAAAAGAAATCCCTTCATCGCAGTTTATTGTTAACCATAATCCAAAATCGCTGCTGGCTGAGTCTTTCCGTTCTATACGTACAAACCTCCAGTTTATTTCAAACGATGCAGAAGCTAAAATAATCGCCATAACATCCACGATATCCGGCGAAGGCAAAACATTCGTTTCTATAAACCTGGCTGGCCTCATTACCTATTCGGGCAAAAAAGTTATTATTCTTGACCTTGATATGCGCAAGCCCAGGATACATACTGCACTTGGCATGGACAATTCGAAGGGAATGAGCACTTTGCTGATAGGCAAAAATAAATTGGAAGAAACCATACAGGTGTCAGAACTCGAGAATCTTCACGTAATTACAGCTGGGCCAATTCCTCCCAATCCATCTGAGCTTGTAATAAGCAAAGCAATGGATGACTTACTGGAGTTGCTTAAAACAAAATATGATATTATTATAATAGATAATCCGCCTGTGGGACTTGTAACTGATGGAATAGCCATGCTACAAAAAGCAGATTACCCTATTTATGTAATGAGAGCAGATTATTCGAAACGTGAATTTGTTCATTTTGTAGATCGTTTATATTACAAAAATCATTTGCACAAACTTTCTTTTGTCCTGAACGGCGTAAACCTTAAACGCAATCCATATGGCTATGGTTATTATGGCTATGGTTACGGTTACGGTTATGGTTACGGGCATAATAATTATTACGAAGCATAAAACAGAAATGGAAGTAACGCAAACACCGCTTAAGGGATTATTGGTCATTCAGCCTAAGGTATTTCAGGATGAGAGAGGATATTTTTATGAGCCTTATAATAAAAAGGTATTTGCCGGATTGGGTATAACTGATGACTTTCAGCAAGACAACCAATCAATGTCGCAAACAGGTGTTTTGCGCGGGCTTCATTTTCAAAACCCTCCTTTTGCTCAGTCAAAACTGGTTAGGGTAATACAGGGTTCTGTTTGGGACGTAGCGGTTGACATACGGAAAAATTCACCAACTTATGGCGAGCACTTTGGCCTGGAACTGAGTGAAAAAAACAAAACCATGTTGTACATACCCGAAGGTTTTGCCCATGGATTTAAAACACTCGAAAATGATACAGTATTCCTTTATAAATGTTCAAGGCTTTATAATAAAGCCTCTGAAGATTCTATTTATTGGAATGACCCGGACCTGCATATTAAATGGAATATAGAAAACCCTGTTTTATCTGAAAAAGATAAAAACGGTAAACTATTTAAGGATTTTAAAAGCCAGTTCTAACCTCTATTCCATGTCGCTTAATCACCCGCTTTTTTACTTTAGTTATTTCACATTGGTTTTTGTGCTTTCTATACTCCTGAACAGCTTATTTCTTAAGTTTTCGCGAACATTAGGAATACGGAAAAGTGAAAACATTATCCGTTGGAGCGATGTACACAAGCCCGCACTGGGAGGTATTACCTTTTTTATCACCTTCCTTTTATCTCTCATAATATATTCTCTCTTCTTTCAATCGACCAATATATTATTGCACGCACAAACACTGGGTATGCTTGCTGCCTGTACAATTGCTTTCCTTATGGGGCTGGCCGATGATGCCTATGATACCAATCCTGTTCTGAAATTTTCGGCGCAGGTCTTTTGCGGCATTATTCTTATTTACTCAGGTATTTACATACAACTATTTCAAAATATATACATTAACTATTTTATTACCATGCTTTGGGTGGTTGGTATAATGAACGCTATAAACCTGCTCGATAATATGGATGCTATTTCATCTATTGCATCGCTTAATGCACTTGTAGTTATCCTTTGTTTATTAATTATTGACAGGCAATCCGATTCGGTTTTCTTTACACTTATACTCGGCACAGCATCGGCTATATCAGCTTTCCTGCTCTTTAACTGGTATCCTTCAAAGATGTATATGGGCGATACCGGGACACAATTCCTGGGTGCATTTATGGCAGCGGTAAGTATTTTATTTTTATGGGGCACCTCGCCCGAGCCTTTCTTGCCGGCTACCAAACGCCTGCTTTCTGTACTGTTAACATTTGCATTACCCATAATTGACACTACTATTGTTTTTACTAACCGCATACTAAAAGGCAACTCACCATTTGTAGGAGGTAAAGACCACACTACACACCACCTTTTTTACCTGGGCATTAAAGAAACCAGTATAGCCATTCTATATTCTGCCTACTCCGGCGTATCATTACTATTTGTTGTATTCATAAACAAATACATAAAAGACTGGTCTGTATTGTATTGCAGCCTCTTTGGTGCTTACTTTCTTCTTTCACTCATTGCCTTTTTTATTATTACCCGCATCAAAAAGAAAGAAAATGAGGCTTAATATTTCAACAATAATTCCCGATGCAGTAAAAGGCAAACTTAAGAACATATTCTTCGTTGGTGGAAGCGTAGTACTTCTTTCCATGACAATTGAATTACTAAACTCCTCAGGCAATATTAATGCCGACAACAACTCCTTTAGCCAGAGCTATAAAATATTCCCTGTTCCTTTACCCGATACCATGAGTTTTGCGGGGGAAAAAGTACCGATGAACCATTTTGGAATAAGGGAAAACCTGGAACAGGAAATGCTCGTAAATACATATTGGCAATCGCAAACATTACTGGTTTTGAAGCGCACGCATCGCTATTTTCCTGTAATTGAACAAATACTTAAAAAGAACGGAATACCGGAAGATTTTAAATACCTGGCAATGGCCGAAAGCGGATTCAGCTATAAAGTTTCCGGCGTAGGTGCATCAGGATTTTGGCAGTTTATGAGGTCGACAGGTGAAGCTTACGGGCTTGAGATAACCAAAGATGTAGATGAACGCTATAATCTTGAAAAAAGCACCGAAGCAGCCTGCCGTTATTTTAAAGAAGCTTATGCAGAATTTCATAACTGGACACTGGTAGCAGCATCTTATAACCTGGGCCTGGGCGGAGTAGCAAAAGAACTACAAAGACAAAGGCAGAATAACTATTACGAGCTTGAATTGAATACTGAAACAGCACGTTATGTTTACCGTATATTAGCACTTAAGGCTTTGTCATCTTCTCCGAAACAATTTGGCTATTACCTTAAACCTGCAGATATGTATAACCAGTTGCCGGTATATCTTATGCCGGTTGATTCATCTATTACCAACCTGGCAGATTTTGCAATAAGTAAAGGAATAAATTACAGGGTGCTGAAAATGCTTAACCCCTGGCTGCTTACTGATAAACTACCCGATGCCGATAAGCGCATTTACGCTATTTCGCTTCCGGTGAAGAATGTTCCCTTTCTTGACCTTGGTGAATATGTAACCTTTGCCGACAGTACTTCTTTAATTGCAAAAGCAGCCGACACGCTTATAAAGCAAGACGGAAGCAAAGGCAAAATAACCATACACATTGTAAAAGCCGGTGAAAACATACAATCTATTGCAAAGCAGTATAACGTACCGGTAGAAAAGCTTTGCGCATGGAATTCTATTACCGATACATTAAAGCTCAAACCAAAAGATGAGCTTATGATATTTGAAAAATAAGGTGAAGACGGAGATACTTGAAAAACCCAATGATATTATTTCCGCACAGGAATACATTGAGGTTATTGGCGCCCGCGAACATAACCTGAAGAACATAAGTCTTTCAATACCGCGTAACAAGCTTGTGGTAATTACAGGTTTAAGCGGCAGCGGAAAATCATCATTGGCATTTGATACCATTTATGCGGAAGGGCAACGCAGGTACATTGAAACATTATCGGCATACGCCCGCCAGTTTTTAGGCAGTATGGAACGGCCTGATGTAGATAAAATTGAAGGCCTTAGCCCCGTTATATCTATTGAGCAGAAAACGGTAAATAAAAACCCGCGCTCAACGGTTGGTACCATTACTGAAATATATGACTTTCTTCGCCTACTATTTGCCCGAACAGGAGAAGCATTCTCGTATGTAACAGGAGAAAAAATGGTTCGGTTCTCAGAGAAACAAATAGTGGACCTGATAATTGAAAAATTCGACAAACAGAAGATACAAATACTTGCACCTGTTGTAAAAGGCAGAAAAGGCCATTACCGAGAGCTTTTTGAGCAATTGCGAAAAAGCGGCTTCTCACGCGTTAGAATTGATGGCGACATAAAAGAAATAAAGGCCGGTATGCATACTGACAGGTATAGCATACACGATATTGAAGTGCTTATTGACCGGGTTGAAGTACATATTGATTCGCAAAAACGAATTACCGAATCGGTTGCCCTTGCTATGAAAAACGGCAAAGGAATTATTACAGTAATTACCGAAGATAACAAGGTACATCATTACAGCCGTTTTTTAATGTGCCCTACTTCAGGCATATCTTACGATGAGCCGGCACCCAATCTTTTCTCATTCAACTCTCCTTATGGTGCATGCCCGAATTGTAATGGTCTGGGTGAAGTGGCGCAAATTGATGCAAAAAAAATTATACCCGATACCCACAAATCAATTAACGACGGTGCTATTGCCCCTGTGGGTAAAAGAAAAGATAACTGGATATTCCGTCAGCTTGACGCTATTGGCGAAAAGCATGGCTTTACCCTCGATACACCTGTAAACAAAATACCTGAAGAAGCTATACATACTATTTTATATGGCTCTGATGAAATATTGAAAGTGCGTGAAAGCCTAACCAGCAATGCACACAGCTATGCACTGAATTTTGAAGGTATCGTTAACTTTATTGAACGCCAAAGGCAGGAGAGCGATACACCCGGGCTGGCAGAATGGGCTTCGGGCTTTATGAATAAAGTAATATGCCCCGATTGCAAAGGAACCCGATTAAAGAAAGAAGCCCTTTACTTTAAAATTGATGATAAGAACATTGCTGAATTAGCCTCTTTAGATATTGTCGCACTCTATGATTGGTTCCTTACAATAGAAAGCAAAATAAGCGCTAAAAATAAAATTATTGCCAAAGAAGTCTTAAAAGAGCTCCGCAGCCGTGCACAGTTTTTGCTTAACGTAGGGCTCGATTACCTCACTCTTAACCGCAGCTCCCGTACATTATCGGGCGGCGAGGCACAACGTATACGCCTTGCTACACAAATAGGTTCGCAACTGGTTGGCGTATTGTATATACTCGATGAGCCAAGCATTGGCCTGCACCAGCGTGATAATACCAAACTTATTGAAGCGCTTAAGCAATTGCGTGATATTGGTAATTCAGTAATTGTTGTTGAGCATGACAAAGAAATGATGCTTGCATCGGACTGGATTATAGACATTGGCCCCGGCACAGGTATGCATGGTGGTAAAATTGTTGCCCAGGGAACTCCTGAAAAATTTGTTAAGCAGCCGGGCCTTACTGCCGAATTCCTTTTAGGGAAAAAAGAAATTGCCATACCCACGAAACGCAGGAAAGGCAGTGGCAAAGAAATTGTATTGAAAGGAGCCAAAGGCCATAATCTGAAGAATGTTACAGTAGCTTTTCCATTAGGCAAACTTATTTGCGTAACCGGTGTTTCGGGCGGAGGGAAATCATCTTTAATTAATGAAACCCTCTACCCTATTCTCAACCATCATATTTACCGGGCAGAGAAAAAACCATTGGAATATGATTCCATTACCGGCTTGCAACACATAGATAAGGTAATTGAAATTGACCAGGCACCTATAGGGCGAACTCCACGTTCAAACCCTGCTACCTATGTAAACGTTTTTGCCGACATACGTAACCTGTTTGCAGCATTACCTGAGGCTAAAATACGCGGATACCAGGCGGGAAGATTCTCTTTCAATGTAAAGGGCGGCAGGTGCGAAACATGCCAGGGCGCAGGTTTACGCACTATTGAAATGAACTTTTTACCCGATGTATATGTGGTTTGCAACGAATGCAATGGCAAACGTTATAACAGGGAAACCCTTGAGGTAAGGTTTAAAGGCAAATCAATTAACGATGTACTTAACTTAACGGTTGAACAAGCAGTCGAGTTTTTCTCTGAGATTCCTTCTATACATCAAAAAATAGTTACTCTTAGCCAGATAGGCTTAGGCTATATTACATTAGGTCAATCCTCCACTACCTTATCAGGTGGTGAGGCACAACGTACCAAATTAGCAACAGAATTATCGAAAAGGCAAACCGGTAATACTCTTTATATACTCGATGAACCAACCACAGGCCTGCATTTTGAAGACATCCGCCTGCTGCTTGATGTATTAAATAAGCTGGTTGACTATGGCAACACTGTTATTGTTATAGAACATAATATGGATGTAATAAAAGTAGCCGATCATATTATTGACCTTGGCCCAGAAGGCGGCGCTAAAGGCGGCCAAATAATAGTTGAAGGCACCCCCGAAGAAATAATAAAAAACAAAAAGAGCCATACTGCCGTATACTTGGCTAAAGAACTATAACACTTAATCACATCTCATATGCTCAACGACGAAGAACAAATACAAAAAGCCTTTCAGGATAAGTCATGGAATGAAGTAAAGGCAACAGACTCCTGGCAAATATTCAGGGTAATGGCCGAATTTGTTGAAGGATTCGAGAAAATGGCAAAAGTAGGCCCTTGCGTGTCTTTATTTGGCTCAGCTAGGACAAAGCCTTCGCATACCTATTACAAGCTTGCATCTGAAATTGCTTTTAAGCTTACCCGCAACGGGTATGGTGTTATAACAGGCGGGGGGCCCGGCATTATGGAGGCAGCCAATAAAGGCGCCAAAGCAGGCGGAGGCCGTTCTGTAGGATTGAACATTACCTTACCTATGGAACAATCACATAACCCTTTTATTGACCATGATAAATTAATAAGCTTCGACTACTTTTTTGTCCGTAAAGTAATGTTTGTTAAATATGCCCAGGGCTTTGTGGTATTACCCGGTGGCTTCGGCACATTAGATGAATTATTTGAAGCACTCACACTTATACAAACCAATAAAGTAGCTCACTTCCCTGTTGTAATGGTGGGTAAAAAATATTGGGAAGGCCTTTTAAAATGGATAAAGGAAGAAATGATTGATGCGGAGAAAAATGCAAGCCCTGAAGATTTGAACCTTTTTAGTGTAGTTGATACTGCCGATGAAGTGGTTGAAGCCATTAACCTGTTTTACAGCAAATACCTGCTTAAACCTAACTTTTAAATTTATCTTTGCATACATTAATCGTTAACCTTACGCATCAATATGTCTAGGCTTTCTATAATACTTCCGGTTTATAACGAAGCCAAAGGCATTGAATTACTTTTCAGTACGCTTGAAAAGGCTTTGACGGGTTATGAATATGAGATTATTGCAGTAAATGACGGCTCAAAAGATTCATCGTGGGATGAAATGCTGAAAACAGCTGCAAAAAACTCCGCTATTAAACTCATAAACTTAAAAAGAAACTTTGGCCAGACAGCAGCTATTAATGCAGGTATACAGTCCGCCACGGGAGATATATTGATTCTTATTGACAGTGATCTGGAGAACGATCCGAATGATATTCCCAAACTATTGGCCAAAATGGAAGAAGGATATGATGTAGTGAGTGGATGGAGGCAAGCCAGGTGGAAAGGGCAGTTTCTTACGCGAAAAATACCGTCGCTGGCAGCCAATGGCCTAATAAGCAAAATATCGGGTGTTAAGTTGCACGATTATGGCTGCACCTTAAAAGCATACAAAAGAGATGTGATAAAGGATGTACGCCTCTATGGGCAAATGCATCGCTTTATACCCGTATTCTGCCAATGGCAGGGCGGCAAGGTTACTGAAATTCCGGTGAACTATCAGCCACGTATGTATGGCAAGAGTAACTATGGTTTATTCAGGATATATAAAGTAATACTTGACCTTGTTCTTATAAAATTTCTGGATAAATTTATGCAGCGCCCTATACATTTTTTTGGCGGGGCCGGCATTTTGTCTTTCCTTGTTATGCTTCTATCTGCAGGCCTGGCTATTTATTTTAAACTAACCGGGCAAAAAGATTTTATTCAAACTCCCCTGCCAACTATTGCAGCCATGTTTTTTATAGTTGGTATTGTAATGGTTCTTATGGGTGTGCTTGCCGAAATGATGATGCGCACCTATTACGAAAGTCAAAATAAGTTCCCTTTCACTATTAAAGAGAAAGTTAACTTTTAATATGAATAAGTTAAACCTGGGTTGCGGCATTGATTATAAGGAAGGTTTTGTAAATATTGATTTTCATTCTCATGTAAAAGTAGATTTACAATACGACCTGAATGTTATCCCATACCCTTTTAAAGACGAGGAGTTTGATTTTATTCTCGCTTCACATGTGATAGAACACCTGGATAAACCACTTGTCATTATGAAAGAGCTCCACAGAATACTCAAAAAAGGAGGAAAATTGCAATTAAAGGTACCACATTTTAGTCGCGGCTTTACACACTCTGAACATAAGGCAGGTTTCGATCTCACATTTCCGTACTATTTCAATCCCACATTCACCAAATCAGGTTATTACGGTGTAGCATTTGAATTAGAAAAAGTTGAACTTCATTATTTTGCATTCTTTCATCTGCTTCCTTATATGGGCATTAGTAAGTTTATTATTTCTGTTATGCATGTTATTAATGTTATAATTAATTTTTTCGCAAAGCTTAGCCCATCACTTTGTTCACGTATATGGTGTTTTTGGGTAGGAGGATTTGAAGAAATTGAGTATATTTTTATAAAGAAATAGTGTGAATACATTAGAATCTGAGGATAAGAAAACAGCAGAGGCATTTGCTTCTTCGTGGAACAATTTACCAGGAGGATCAGTATATACAGTCGACCAGTTTGAGGATTGGTTTGCCCCTATTACTAAGGCGGATGTGGCCGGTAAAACAGTTTTAGAACTAGGTTGCGGGAACGGAAGCCTATTATGCCATATACCTGCTTGGCAACCTGCGTATATTGAAGGTGTTGATTTGGGAGATTCTGTTCTTTCGTGCGAAAAAAACATGGCGCAAACCGGGTTTAAAAACTTCAAAATCACGCAATTTGACCTTACCAAGTTTGCCGGTAGTGGTTATGATCTTGTTTATTGCATTGGTGTATTACATCACTTAAAAAAGCCAATCGACGGGTTTGAATCTGTTTTAAGGAACACAAAGCCCGGAGGGCGTTTTCACTGCTGGGTTTACGCCAAAGAAGGTAACACAGTTGTAATTTATATTGTTGATCCAATCAGGAAAATAGCTTCAAAGCTGCCCTGGTGGTTTACTAAATACCTCATTGCTACACCAATTGTTGTACCTTACTTTATATACGCAAAGATAATTTCTACAAGTAAAATGTTCAAGAAGTTTCCATTATATGAATATTCCTGTTGGATAGCAAAAAGAGGTTTTCTTTTTTTCAGGCACGTGGCGTTTGATCAGTTGGTCACCCCTCAAACCGTTTATATATCTAAACAAACCATACAGGAATGGCTCGATAAGTATCCTGAAATAGATAAGAGCTCCGCTTACATTATTTTCAGAAATGGCAACTCATGGAAATTCGGAGGCAAGAAGAAATAGATGAGTACTGCCTATAATGATGCCGAGTTTAGTATTGGATACCCTGCCGGTGCCGAGGTTTCATATTGGTCGTTGGCAAGGAACCATATTTTATACCGGACCATTAAAGAAAAAAAACTATTCAACGGCCCGATAATTGAAATTGGTTGTGCCAGGGGATAATTATAAAATATTTAACCCGCAGAAATATTGACTGCTTTGGCGTTGAACTCGCAAATGTATTACCCTTAGATGGAATTGAAGGTAAGATAGTAACCGGTACCAATGCACTTGATTTAGATGAAAACTTCAGAAAAAAATTCAAAACACTAATGCTTCTTGATGTTATTGAACACATTGAGGATGATGAAAGGTTCCTGAAATCTGTTTTAGCAAAGTATGAAGGAGTAACCCACCTGGTACTCACGGTTCCGGCAAGAAAGGAAATATGGACCAATTTCGATGACTTTTACCGTCATTTCAGAAGGTATGACTTAAAAATGACCGAGAAACTTATTAATAGAGCAGGCTTTGAAGTTGTTGATATACGCTACGTATTTAACTCAATATATCTTTCAATTTTATTGCTTAAAAAATTCCGTAAAGACAGGCCAATTAAAACCCCTGCCCCACCCAATAGTTTGGTAAAACTATTGCATAGAATAATTGCGGTATGTTTTATAGCGGAGTGTTGGTTGATGCAAAAAAAACTTTACGGTTCATCAATTTTTTGTGTTGCCAGAAAAAAGGAATAGTAATAAAGCTATTCCGGTGTTTCGGATAGGCAAATACCAATAATACTATACTTCAAAATACTTTATATTTGTTATGATAAATGCATAATGGGTAAAGGCTTTATAACACTATTGTTTCCTGCAACATCAAAATGGCCATACTGGCTTAGTTTAGCCTTTATAAGCAGGTTAATCTTTTTCTTGCTGGTAATACATTTTAGCCAATACAATCATTTTCCGGGCTTTTGGGGCGGGTTACGTGGTGATTCCGAAGGATACATGCTGCCATTTGAAAATCTAATAAAAACAGGCTCTTACACCCCCGATTACCGTATGCCAGGGTTCGGAGTGCTTTACTATCCTTTGTTACTTGTTTTCTCAAAAGCCACAGCCTGTAATATTTTAATTATAATTCAATTGCTGCTTTCATCACTCTCTGTTTATGTGCTGGCTTTGACCGTAAAAAAAATATTCAAAAGCAATACTCTTTTCTATCTCACTTTCCTGATTTATACCACCAGCATCTTCTCAAGCATCCAGGACCCCGTGCTTATATCAGAAAGTCTGACTACATCTACCCTTATTTTATCCATTCATTTTTTTGCACGTTATTTTGACAAATATGAAATAAAAGAACTTATTTTCTCCGGCTCATTTTTAACCTGGACAACCTTTTTACGCCCAATTTTTTCGCCACTTTTTTTGATTCTGTTTGTACTGGCGGTAATAGTATTAATGCGCTCCAAAAGAAAAATGTTTCCTGCGTTTTTGTTGCTCCTCCCTATTGCAATAATAGACGGAGCATGGATAGTACGTAATTATATAAACTACAAAAAAATTGCACCTCTCACCAAAACAGTTTATTTTCCATGGATTGAGAATACCCATTTAAAATCGATGATAGAATTTACACAATCGTGGGGAGGAGCTATTTGGTTTGTAGACCCTAAAGCTGAAATATCATGGTTCGGCAATGGCAAGCCTTGTACGTTTGGTTCAGGCTCAAAAAATGATTCTGTTCCCTTTCCGGGTTATATTTATACATCCCAATTTAATGCCGATAGCCTTAAAACATTAAAGAACCTTATAACCCGGATGACAACTGATTCATGTCTTTCTACGCTGCAGAAATCAGACTATCAAAGAACAGTTATTGAGAAATTTAATCGATATACTTTGTCAGAAAAGAAAGAAAACCCATATGTATTTTACATAAAAAGTAATGAAAAAAGGTTGAATGCACTGCTGTTTAGCATACACCCTGTTACTAAGCTTTACATTAATAATACCATCAGCAAATTCTATAATGCTTATTATTATATAATACTAAGTTTTGGCTTTTTGGGCATATTACTTATGCTACCGTTAATCTTCAAATTATATTTAAATTGTATAATTCCGGCAATACCGGTTTTTACTATTCTTATTCATGCAGTTGTAATAAGAGAGAATGAGAACAGATACCTTATACCGGCTTATCCATTTATAGTTATTTGTGCCGGATATTGCTTATATTGGTTGTTAAATAAATTCTCACCTTCATTAGTAAATAAATTAGAGGCCACCGATTTATAGAATTATTATGTGCGGAATAGCAGGTTTTGTAGGTAAGGGCAGCGAAGACGATTTAAGGCGGATGATCAAGGCGATCAGTTATCGCGGGCCTGATTACCAGGGTACATCGCTGATTGAAAATGCGGGTTTTGCCCATGCACGCCTAAGTATAATTGATTTAAGCCCTGAGGCACAACAGCCATTCTTTTCGGCCGATAGATCGGTTATGCTGACATTTAACGGTGAAATATATAATTACCTTGCACTGAAGGAAGAATTAATGCGCCTGAATAAATACACATTCCGGACAACATCAGATACTGAAGTAATAGTATACCTGTACATGGAGTATGGTGAGAAGTTTCTTGAAAAAATGAATGGAATGTTTGCCCTTGCCATTTATGATTTCAACAAGAAGAAGTTGTTGTTGGCTCGCGACAGAATGGGGAAAAAGCCGCTGCACTATTCAATAATAAATGGCACCATTGTATTTGCATCCGAACTGAAAGCTATTTTACAACACCCATTGGTTACCAAAGAACTGAACCTTGATGCTGTTAACGAATACCTGACATTTGATTATATACCAACGCCCAATACTATTTTCAAAAACATACACAAGCTGGAAGCATCGCAGTATATGATTTTTGAAGATGGTGAGATTACAACCAAACAAGCATATTGGCATGTAAATTTTTCAGAACAAAACATATCATTCACCGATGCTACAATAACATTAGATAAGCTATTAAACAATGCTGTTGCAGATAGGCTAATGTCTGATGTGCCATTAGGGGTGTTTTTAAGTGGCGGGCTTGATAGCAGTACCGTTGCATATTATGCTCAAAAAAATGCCTCATCAAAAATCAATACTTATTCCATTGGTTTTTCTGAAAAGAGTTACGATGAAAGCAGTTATGCAAAACTGGTTGCAAAACAATTAGGGACAAATCATCATGAAGATATTTTATCTGCCAATACTTCATTAAGCCTTATACCTGAAATAACAAGCAAACTTGACGAACCCTTTGCAGATCCATCAATTATACCTACATATTTTCTTTCAAAATTCACCCGCAAACATGTTACAGTGGCATTGGGTGGCGATGGCAGCGATGAATTATTGGCTGGATATCCTACCTTCATTTCAAATAAGTTCCTGAACTTCTTTAATGCCCTGCCCAAGCCACTTATTAAGTCCTTTTCTTCACTGACAAATTTATTACCCCCCAGTGATAAAAACATTAGCCTCGACTTTAAACTTACCCAATTTTTCAAAGGCTTTGAAGAAAGTAAACAATATATACATACGCTTTGGCTGGGCAGTTTTACTCCGTCTTTAAAAAGTAAATTATTTACTTCTGCGGCACTACATAGCCTAACCAATGGTAATGGCTTAACCAGTATTGACAGGTATTTAACCGATGTGCCCCATGCAAGTGAGTTTAACCGCCTGCTTTACTCTTACTACCGCACTTATTTATTGGAAGATATATTAGTGAAGGTAGACAGGGCAAGCATGTATACTTCATTGGAAGTCCGCGCTCCATTCCTAGATGTAAACGTAGTAGAGTTTTTAAATAATCTACCCAAAAGCTACAAAATAAAAGGGTTTACAGGCAAGCGTTTATTAAAAGAGTTGATGCGCAATAAACTCCCCAATGAAATAATTGACCGCCCTAAAAAAGGTTTTGGCATACCCGTTTCCTTGTGGCTCAGGAATGAATTAAAAGAAACTATGGAGCATTACCTTTCAGAGGAAAGGATAAATAAGCATGGCATTTTCAACTATTCATACATATATAAATTAAAGCAGGAACACCTGGCTTTAAAACAAAACCATCGGAAATTATTATGGAATTTGCTGGTATTTGAAATGTGGTGGGATAACTTTATGTAAAATTCAATACCTTTAAGCCTTATAGTTTATTATGAAAGTATTAATTACAGGATGCGCAGGTTTTATTGGCAGCCACGTTTCTGAGTATTTCCTCAGCCAGGGACATGAAGTTGTAGGCATAGATAATTTCGACCCTTTTTACAGTAAGGATAAGAAAAAACAGAATCTTGCCATTGCCCTTTCCAGCAAAAAATTCACCTTCATTGAACTTGATATTGTCAATACGGAAGCTTTTGCGGAACTTCCTTCTTGCATAGATGTAGTTATACACCTGGCAGCTAAAGCAGGAGTACGCCCGTCAATAATGGACCCACAAGCATATACCGACACCAATATAAAAGGCACCTTAAATATTTTAGAATGGATGAAACAAAATAAAATCAGTAAAATGGTTTTTGGTTCATCGAGCAGCGTATATGGTAACAATAAAAAGGTCCCTTTTGCGGAAGATGACATAGTTGATTTTCCAATTTCACCTTATGCTTTTACCAAAAAGGCCTGTGAATTACTCAATCACACTTATCATCATTTGTACGGGTTTGATATTATAAATCTCCGTTTCTTTACCGTTTATGGCCCTCGCCAACGCCCTGATTTAGCTATAAGGAAATTCGTTGAACTTATTTCAACAGACAAGCCTGTTCGCTTATTCGGAGATGGCACTACTGCAAGAGATTATACTTTTATAGATGATATAAGAAACGGAATATATAGTTCATTTAATTATGTTTCATCACGCAAAAATGTTTTTGAAATAATTAATTTAGGAAATAGCTCACCTGTAAAACTCAATGAACTTATAAATTGCATTTCTGAAGCCTTGAATAAAAAGCCGGTTATTAAGTATGAGCCTATGCAGCCTGGTGATGTTGACATTACTTTTGCCAATATTAAGAAAGCAGAAAAAATATTGAATTACTCTCCTGCCACCTCACTACAGGAAGGCATTGTAAAATTCATAAATTGGCTTAATAATGAAGGGGCAGGTCAGTAAATTTTTATTTAGAGAGCCATCCCAGTGGCAATTTTGGCTACTTTTTGCTTTCTTTTGCAAAGCATCCATATTTATTCTTCTTTTATGCAGGCATGAGTATAGTTCAATACCAGGTTTTTGGGGGTTAACCAGTGGAGATACACCAACATACCTTGAACCTATAGATAATTTTATAAAGCAAGGTAATTATTCTCCTGATATTCGTATGCCAGGGTATGGCATCTTATATATGCCATTTGCTTTCTTTTTTAGTCAGCCTGTAGCCTGCAATATAGTTATTATTCTACAACTTATTCTATCAGCTGTTTCGGTTTACCCTTTAGCATTAATTGCTAAAATGATTTTTAAATCGACAAATATTTTTTACCTGGTTTTATATATATACTGCATAAGTACTTATACAAATATGTATGATGATGCTTTATTGACCGAAAGCTTCGCCACTGCCTTTCTTATATTCTCAATGTATTATCTCGCTCAATTTCTAACAGGAGCCTCTGCATCCAACCGAAAACTTTTTCTTTCAGGCCTGTTTTTTACAGAAACCATCTTCTTACGGCCTGCTTTTGCGCCACTAATAATTATAGTCCCGGCAATTATTATGATATATATGTACACCACGCAAAAGAAGATTACTATAATAAAACCGTTGGTATTTATTGTTTCATTTATTATTGCTGATGGAACATGGACATTATCCCGGTATGAAAAACACCATGAAATAAATCCCTTAACTGTTCACTGGCTACCTTCATTTGAAAACAGTCATATACTATCTTTAATTACATTAATACAAGCCTGGGGAGGAGACTGGACAATGGGCGCTTCGGATTCTCAATACAATTGGTTTGTGATGAAGGAAGATAGCATAGCCGGTAAACAAGCCTCAGCTTCAAAAAACAATATTTTCCCAGATCAAATCTACACTTCAAAATTCAACTACGATAGCCTGTTGGTTTTGCGTAACAATGTACAACAATACATTACCCTTTCCGACGATTCAAAGTTAAGTCAACTAAAAAAAGAAGTTGTACTTAACAGAATAAGAGAAGCAAGTTCACGATACTCAAATTCTGTAAAAGCAGAGAACCCATTTCTATATTATGTAAAAGCACCCTTAACATACTTAAGAAGATTTATTGCAAATTCAGGAACATATAATCTATTCAATAATGTGCCTTTGCATTCCTTAAATTATTTTCAAATATTTGTTAAAATCATATATTCATTATTCTACTGGATGATTTTGTTATTCGGTACAGCAGGAATAATTATTCTTGCTAAAACAAGTTTCCAAAACTTATCTATTGCAACATTATTAGTTATTATATTATATACTGTTATAGCATACCCAATGATATTCCGCCAGCCCGAATTCAGATATCTTATCCCGGCATATCCTTTTATGGTAATATTTGCCACGTATGCCATTAGCAATATAAAAAGACACTCATCAAATTAAAACATGAGTAAAGAAACCCGGATTGACATACTTGACAGTTTCAGGTTTCTGGCCATTATATCTGTTATTTTATACCATTACTATTCCAGGTGGACCATTCCGGCTCACACTCAAAACTTATACCCATACGGTAATAGTTATGCCGGTTATTTTCAGTACGGCTACCTTGGTGTTGAGTTTTTTTTCATGATATCAGGCTTTGTAATACTATATACACTTGAAAAAAGTGGAACATATGGAGGTTTTCTAATAAAGCGATTCATCCGGTTATTTCCACCCATGTTACTCTGTTCCATAGTAACCTACCTTTTGGTCATTCTTTTGGATAAAGACAATCTATTTCCGGTCTTTCACTCTTCACCGCATGGCTTTCTTCCGGGTTTGACTTTTTCAAACACAAAAATATGGAGCGACATATTTCCGGATAAAAATTGGGCATATATTGATGGAGCTTACTGGTCTCTGCACACTGAAGTGACATTTTACCTTATATCGGGGTTGATTTACTTTTCAAACAGAAAGAACTTCATTTCAAACTGGTTAGTTTTTTCAACTATAATAATAGCTGCTAATGCATTACATATTCATGTATTCCCCAACAACGTCATTTTAACTGATTTCTTTAACCATTTTATGCTGGCGGATTATATTATTTTCTTCACGGTGGGCATACTTTCTTACGCTTACTTCTTCAAAAAGACTTTAACAAAGTGGAACGTAATACTTTCTATCTTTTTAATTCTTTATGAGTATCATCATTATACTTACAACTGGTCCATTCTTCTTATTATCTCTTTGTCAACTCTATTATTTGCAATATTCGCTTTTAAACCTTCCTATTTAGGTTTTCTTAAAATGAAGATATTCCAACGGATAGGTATAATTTCATATACTGTCTATCTTTTTCATCAATTTGCAGGTGTTATACTGATCAACAAAATTTCAGCAATAATCAAACTGGAATTTCTTACACCTTTTATACCCTTATTAGTAATTTTACTGGTATTACTTTTTGCAGAATTTAGTTACAGATTTTACGAAAAACCAGTAAGCGCCTATCTTAAAAAAATATGTCATAAATACATTCAGTAAAGAACATACAGAAAAAAATATATGAGTATTTAAACCCCATTCGGTGCTACATCCATGAAACCCCGGCTAAGTATGTTTTTCCTTAGAGACCCTTACAAGTGGCAGTTCTGGATATTCTTAGCGTTCTTCTTTAAGAGTATTATCTTCATTTTCCTCATTTACAGGCAAGACCTTAGCCCCTTACCTGGTTTTAGGGGAGTTATAGCCGGTGATACTTACACATACTTTAGCCCGATAGATAACCTTATTACACACGGTGCTTACAGTCCTGATTTTCGCATGCCCGGTTATGGGCTTCTATATTTTCCTTTCGCGTTTTTATTCAGTAAAACAATAGCATATACTATCATTATTGTACTACAGTTTATTGCAGCATCATTATCAGTTTATTGCCTCGCTATTATTGCCTACAATATCTTCAAGTCGAAAGCCATGTTTTATTTAACCTTCTACTTATTTGCCATAAGTACCTATACCAGCTTATTCGACACAACATTGCTTACGGAGAGTTTCACATGCTCTTTCTTGATTTTTTCTGTATTCTTTCTGCTAAAAGCACTCCATAATAGATCCAAGACATACATCAACCTTGTATTTTCAGGCGTATTCTTGACTGAAGTATTTTTTCTACGTCCCATATTTGCTCCTTTATTTCTAATTTTCTGCGTTCTGATTTTAGTTTTCTTTTACAGAAACAAATCCGGGAAATTAATGCCAAAACTCTTAGCTTTTTTGCTCCCATTGATTTTGATTGATGGAGCCTGGACAACCCGAAATTATTTAAAACATGACAAATTCATTCCCGCAACATCCTTTTATTATCCGAGGATTGCAAACTCTTACGATCTTCCACTTTATACTCTGGTAAGCAGCTGGGGTGGTGCCAATCAATATTGGGAACCGGATGCTGAAATACGGTGGTTTGGTGTAGAAGACGGCTTACCGCCCGAATTGCATAACCGGAGCGTATCACTGCCAGATTATATATACACATCTAAATTTAATTATGATTCTTTATTGGCTTTAAAGAAACAACTCTCCATTTATATATCCAACGAATCTAACCCCAATGCGGATTCTGTTAAAATGAAATCACTGCTCGCGACAATCAGGACAAAGTGCTTCTTTTATGCTAACTCAATAAAGACAGAAAAGCCATTTCTATATTACATTAAAGCGCCCATTATGCGGACTAAGCATTTCTTAGTTCATTCCGGAACTTATAATTTATTTGTAACACTCACCAGTCAATTAAATACAGTACAATATTGTGTTAAAATACTTTATTCATTATTCTACCTATTTATAATAGGCTTTGGAGCAATAGGCATACTAATTCTCTTCAGGCAAAGTATTTTAGTTACTCCCGTTATAATGATTACCGCTATTGTTGTTTACACTATAGTTATACATCCTGTAGTTCTTGGAGTATGCGAAAAAAGATATTTTGTGCCTGCATATCCATTTATGTTGATATTTGCGGCATATACTATTACCATTTTAGGGAAGGGACTTTTAAGAAACCGCTCAAACAAAATATAGCAATACTGATCTATGAATAAGGAACACCGCATTGACATATTGGATAGCTTCAGGTTCATTGCTATTCTGTCGGTTATTCTTTTTCATTATTACTCAAGATGGACCCCTCCCGGTTACACGCAAAACTTTTATCCATATACTAATGCAGGCGCAGCTTATTTCCAGTATGGGTTGCTGGGTGTAAACTTCTTTTTTATAATCTCAGGCTTTGTAATACTTTATACACTCGAAAAAAGTGTCTCCTATTCCGGGTTTCTCTTAAAAAGATTGATACGGCTCTTTCCGTCTATTCTGCTATGTTCAGTTATAACCTATGTCTGCGTTATGCTTATGGATAAGGATCATAATTACCCCATTTTTCACCCTTCTTCCCTTGGCTTCCTGCCCAGCTTAACCTTTACAAATGCTAAAATATGGAACGATATTATGCCCAATAGAAATATTGCCTATATAGATGGCTCTTACTGGTCATTACCTATTGAAGTAACATTTTACATTTTATCGGGACTTATTTACTTTATAAACAAAACCAAATTCATCTCAAACTGGATATTATTCTCCAGCGTTATTACAATTATTTTGGCATTGCACGATAATTTCTTCCCTGATAATAACTTCCTCACCCTATTCCTGACTCACTTTTTACTTTCCGATTATATTTTGTTCTTCACGATGGGTATGTTGTCTTACGCGTTATTTTTCAAGAAACCACTGGCAAAATGGAACATACCCGTTTTTGCCATATTAATTCTCTTTGAATACCACCATTTCACCCTTAATAAAACCCAGCATCCCGTAACCTTTAACTGGTCAATTATTATAATACTATTAGTATATGGCATCTTATTTGCCTTATTTACATTCAAGCCCCGGTACCTTGGGTTCCTTAAAATAAAAGCAATACAACGTATAGGAGTTATTTCTTATACCATTTACCTAATTCATCAATTTGTGGGCGTATTATTAATTAATAAGCTCGCACAGGTAATTACTTCAAGCTATCTATTACCATACATACCTATTCTTGTAATACTCCTGGTATTTCTGTTCGCAGAACTATGTTTCCGGTTTTATGAAAAACCAATTAGCTCATACCTTAAAAAGGCATTGAGCAAATACATTCAATAAGTTAAAGGAAAATTATCTATTCTTCGTGGTTATGGTAAATTTTATCTACCGAGGCCTTGTACTTTTCCATAATAACCTTGCGCTTCAGGTCGAGTTTAGGAGTTGTTTCTCCATCGGCAACATTCCACTCTTTCACCAGTAATTCAAACTTCTTCACTTGTTCTACATGGCCAAAGTTCAGGTTATATTTATCAATTACGGACCTGTATAACTCAAGTACTGCCTTGTTTTGAATAAGCTCCTCCTTGCTTGAATATGTAATATTTTGAGCTTTGGCCCAGGGCTCAAGCTCAGCAAATTTTGGAACAATTAATGCTCCTGCAAATTTTTGTCCATCGCCTACTACCATAATCTGCTCTATATAGCGCGACTCTTTCATTTTATTCTCAATAGGCTGCGGCGCTATATATTTTCCACCGGAAGTTTTAAGTAAAGCCTTCTTTCTGTCTGTTATCTTTAAAAACCTTCCATCTACCATTACACCGATGTCCCCGGTATGAAACCAACCCTCCGCATCTATAGCTTCTGCAGTACTGTCAGGGCGCTTATAATAACCCTGCATAACATTCGGTCCTTTACATAATATCTCTCCATCCTCTGCTATCTTAACTATCACACCTGGCAGTATTGGTCCAACTGTGCCAAAATGTGCACTGTTTGGCTCTAATGTATTTACGGCTATTACCGGAGAAGTCTCAGTTAGCCCGTAGCCTTCCAGTATTGGTATTTGTGCTGCCCAGAATATGCGGGCCAGTCGCGGTTGGAGTGCGGCACCACCCGAAACAACTAATTCTAAATTACCACCTACTGCCGCTGCCCATTTACTAAAAACAAGTTTACGCGCAATGTTCAATCTCATTTTATACCACCAGCCATTTGCTCCATAGTGCTCATACTGCGACCCTATACCAACAGCCCAAAAGAAAAGAAACTTCTTAATACCTGTCAACTTATTTCCGGTGGCAATTATCTTATCAAATATTTTTTCAATGACTCGAGGCACGGCCACAAATACATTTGGTTTTACTTCCCTCAGGTTATCACCAATGGTATCAATACTTTCAGCATAGTATATAGATATGCCTGAATACTGGTAAAGGTAATTGAGCATACGTTCGTATATATGGCAGAGTGGCAAAAAGCTCAATGCCTTGCCTGTAGAACTGATCGGTACATAAGGATGCGATGCAATTAAATTGCTCACAATATTATTATGCGAAAGCATTACACCTTTAGGAGTACCTGTTGTACCCGATGTGTAAATAAGTGTTGCAATATCAGACGGAGTGACTGCTTTCTTTAATTCTTCCAGTTTTTCAGGCTGAGGGTTTTTCTCACCCAATTGCAATACCTCCGACCAATGCGCGGCACCGGCTACCTGGTTAAAAGTATAAACCTGCTTTATAGCGGGAATATTCTTTACGATCTCCTTTACACGCTTATAAAGCGCTTCGTCAGATACAAAAACATATTTTACTCCTGCATCATTAAATATAAATTGGTAATCGGCATCGCTGATTGTAGGATAAACAGGCACATGCAATACGCCAATCTGCAACATACCAATATCGGCAAAATTCCATTCATGACGATTATTAGAAGAGATAGTAGCAATAGCATCGCCCTTAACAAGGCCCATTGCCATAAAGCCATAACTCATCTTGGCAGAGTTCTGAATAAACTCATCTGTACTGAAGGGAGTCCAGGTACCATTAACCTTAGTTACAAGAGAATCCTGCTTAGGATATTTCTCTTTTTGGTAATACGGAATATCAAATAAGCGTGTTGGCTCTATCATCTACTAGAAACAATATTTATTTTCAGCCATCATCTTAGTTGCAATCCTGCGGCGCGCTTCTTTGGTATTGTATGCATCGGTCTTGGTAAAACGCTTAAGGCCCGATAACATAATACGTTGCTCATCGCCTTCAGCAAACGAACAGATAGCATCTTTACCTGCCCTATTGATCCTGTCAGCAGAATCAAATAACCAGGTACGCATCATATCAAGTAATAAAGCACATTCCTGTTCGCCCTTCATGCTTACAAGCTTCTCAACACGTAATTGCATTGATTCGCTCACATATATTTCAATTAGCATATCGGCAATGTTCATTACCACTTCCTGTTCCGATTGCAGCTTCATCATAAGCTTTTGCACAGCAGAACCGGCAACCATTAAGGCAGCCTTTTTAAAGTTACGTATGTATTTCTTTTCAGCAGCAAACAACGAAGTATCCGGTGCGCCAAAATCAGGTATCGACATCAGTTCGCCTGCAATTTTTGTTGCAGGGCCCATCAAATCAATTTCACCTTTCATGGCGCGCTTCAACATCATATCAACAGTAAGCATACGGTTGATCTCGTTGGTTCCTTCAAATATCCTATTGATACGTGCATCGCGGTATGCCCTTTCCATCGGCGCATCTGCTGAATAGCCCATACCACCATATATCTGAACACCTTCGTCAACTACGTAGTTCAACACCTCTGAACCAAATACTTTCATAATAGCAGCTTCCACTGCATATTGTTCAATACCTTTTAATATCGCTTTACCATGCTCCATTCCGCCTTCAGTAAGGCCTTCAATAACATCTTCCATATTACGGCTGGCGCGATACAAAGCAGATTCGCTCGCGAATGTGCGGATAGCCTGTTCAGCCATTTTATGCTGAATAGCGCCATATGTACCTATCGGGTGGCCAAACTGAATACGCTGTCCTGCATATTCCACTGCTTTGGTAATTACTGTTTTGCAAGAACCCAATGCTGCAGCAGCAAGTTTAATACGGCCTACGTTCAATATATTTACGGCAATCTTAAATCCGTTTTCCCTTTCAGAAAGTAAGTTCTCTACCGGAACTTTACAATCGTTAAAGAATATCTGGCGTGTAGAACTTCCTTTAATACCCATCTTATGTTCTTCAGGGTTAAGAGTAATTCCACCAAAAGTCTTTTCTACAATAAAAGCGCTCAGGTTTTTATCATCGCCAATCTTGGCAAATACTACAAATACATTGGCAAAACCACCATTGGTGATCCACATTTTTTGACCGGTGATGGAGTAATACTTACCATCGGCAGACAATGTAGCTTTAGTTTTACCTGAGTTCGCATCAGAGCCTGAACCCGGTTCTGTTAAGCAATACGATGCTTTCCATTCGCCCGATGAAAGTTTTGGCAAATATTTTTTCTTTTGTTCTTCGGTACCATAATACAGAATTGGTAAAGTACCAATACCTGTATGTGCCGAAATAGCTACAGCAAAAGAATATCCAGAACCGATTGATTCGGTTGCAAGCATACCGGTAAGGAAGTCCTTTTCAATTCCACCGTATTGTTCCGGTATATTCAAGCCAAGTAATCCTAGTTGTGCAGCCTTATCCAATATCTTCACCATCAAGCCTTCTTCCTGGCTATCTATCCTGTCTAATACAGGCCAAACCTCTTGTGCCAAAAATTCACGGCAACTTTGAGCTATCATAAGTTGCTCTTCATTCCATTCTTCAGGTATAAAAATATCCTGGTAAGAAGATTCTTTCACCAAAAATTCTCCTCCTTTAATCGGGGTTTTAACTGCGGTAGTATCCATGTTTATATAGTATTAAGATATTAGTATTGGGTATTGAGATATAGGTATTTATTGCTTTAGTTTTATGCTTTGTTGGAGTTTATAATTCATCTTTTGTAGTTCCTCTATCTCTTTCAGTAATAAAGTTAATGTTTTTTCGTCAATTAAGTTAAGTTGCCCAGTTATTATAAGCTGAGTTTGAAGTTCATAGGAAGAACCATTTGAAATTCCAAGGAAGTGAAGAAACTCACCTGAAGAATTCCTCCCTGCTCCCTCTGCAATATTTGATGAAATTGAAACTGCGGAACGTTTAATTTGTGATGTGAGTCCATATTTTTCTTCAGTTGGAAAATCCGCAGTTACTTTATAAATTTCAGTCGCAAGGTTTATTGCCTTCTGCCAAATCTTTAATTCTTGTAGCTTATGCATTCTTTTTCTCTATACTCAATTCTCACTACTCAATACTAGTTCAGTAGCTCATATACTCCCGCCGCTCCCTGGCCTGTACCAACGCACATGGTAACAATACCATACTTATTTTTACGGCGGCGCATTTCGTTAAATAATTGCACTGAGAGCTTAGCGCCTGTACATCCCAGCGGGTGGCCCAATGCAATTGCCCCACCATTAACATTTACAATTTCAGGGTTAATGCCAAGGGTCCGCACCACTGCCAATGATTGTGATGCAAAAGCCTCATTCAATTCAAAGAGTTCTATATCGTTCTGTTTTAAGCCAGCCAACTTCAATGCCTTCGGAATAGCCTCAACCGGGCCAATACCCATAATACGCGGAGGAACACCTGCAGCTGCAAATGAAACAAGGCGTGCAATTGGTTTCAGGTTTAATTCCTTCACCTTCTTCTCTGACATTACAATTACAAAAGCTGCGCCGTCAGATGTTTGAGATGAGTTACCTGCAGTTACGCTACCATCAGCTGCAAATACTGGTTTCAATTTTGCCAATGCTTCCATTGATGTATCAGCCCTTGGGCCTTCATCGGCATCAACTATATATTCCCTGTTTTGTTTTTTTCCCTTTTCGTCTACATAGGTTTCCTTAACAGTTACAGGAACAATTTCATCTTTAAACTTATTTGCCTTAATAGCAGCAAAAGCTTTTTGATGTGAATCAAAAGAAAACTTATCCTGGTCGGCACGGGAAACTTTATACTCGTTAGCAACAGCCTCAGCTGTACTGCCCATGCCCCAATACCAGTCAGGGTGAGATAATCCAATTTCAGAATGCGGTACTATGCGCCAGCCACCCATTGGTATAAGCGACATTGATTCCGCTCCGCCTGCAATAATACAATCGGCCATACCGGCCTTAATCTTGGCACTGGCAATAGCTATAGTTTCTAAACCCGATGCGCAGTAACGATTCACTGTCATTCCGGGAATCTTGTCAGTATCAAATGCCATAAGCGATATGAGCCTGCCCATGTTCAAGCCTTGCTCCGCCTCAGGCATTGCATTACCTACTATCAGGTCATCAATATCTTCCTTTTTCAGGTTAGGTACCGATGCCATTAAATGCTTTAATACACTTACAGCAATATCATCGGGACGGGTAAAACGAAATTTACCTCTTGGCGCTTTGCCCACTGCCGATCTATATCCAGCTACAATATAAGCCTCCATATAATTGTTATTTAATATTAGTTGCGGAGAATTTTTCCTCCGGTTAAAATGCTTTGTATACGTTCAAGGGTTTTCTTCTCACCACAGAGCGACATAAATGCTTCTCTTTCCAGGTCCAGTAAATATTGCTCAGATACAAGAGTAGGAGCAGAAAGATCGCCACCGCAAATTACATAACCCAGTTTCAACGAAATCTTCTTATCGTGTTCCGACATGTAGTGTCCGTTCATCATAACATCGGCACCCACGTATACCATACCTAAGCCCTGTTTACCTAACACTTTTATATCGTTACGCATTACAGGTTGGGTATAACCTTCTTCAGCTAACTGTATTGCAGAAGCTTTTGCATCTGTCAGTAAGCGGGAACGGTTTACGGTTACTTCATCATGTCCTTTACGTAAATATCCTAAGTCAAATGCTTCGTATGCAGACGTTGAAACCTTTGCCATACCTATCGTTAAGAATTTTTCACGAAGCAGGTTCAATTCAATATCGCCTTCTGCCAATGAATCAGAAATACGTACTGCCATTTCTTTTGTTCCGCCGCCGCCGGGTATAAGCCCAACGCCGAATTCAACAAGGCCCATATAGGTTTCAGCATATATCTGCACTTTATCAGAATGCATTGCCATTTCACACGAACCGCCAAGCGCAAGGCTATGCGGAGCAACCACAACCGGTATAGATGAATACCGCACACGCATATTCGCATTCTGGAACACGCGTATTGCCATATCCAATTCTTCCCAATCCTGCTCAATTGCCATAGTAAATATGAGAGCCACATTCGCGCCCGCTGAAAAATTATCCCCTTCGTTTGATACAACCAGGCCGCGGAAATCTTTTTCGGCAATTTCAATTGCTTTGTTCATACCTTCTATCACTTCACCACCAATAGAATTCATTTTAGTGTGGAACTCTGCATTCAATATTCCATCGCCAATATCGGTAACGGTAACACCAGCATTCTTCCAGACAGTTTTGTTCTGCCTGAAATTATCAAGTAACAAGAATCCTTCAGTACCCGGTATGGTTTTATATGAACCTGTAGGAATATCATAATACTTTTTTGCACCATTTTCTAATTTATAGAATGATGTGCAGCCTTTCTTCAGCATATCATAAACCCATGCAGCAGGCTTGTTTCCGGCTTTCTCCATCATTTCAATACCGGCCTGAACTCCTATAGCATCCCATGTTTCGAACGGGCCAAGCTGCCAACCAAAACCGGCACGCATAGCATCATCTATCCTGTAAAGTTCATCCGATATTTCGGGTATGCGGTTTGATACATAAGCAAACAAACCG